>Ga0224740_10127_pt1 | contig 18861 bp, 17 predicted proteins | sample LIM_E_Water_Bulk_FD_161634 | JGI IMG/M metagenome (GOLD analysis project Ga0224740, IMG submission 161634) | Enriched cells from gastrointestinal tract of the lab mouse from Pacific Northwest National Laboratory (PNNL), Richland, Washington... | ecosystem: Host-associated > Mammals > Digestive...
ATACTCATTCCACATATAATTTATCTGTGATTCCATTTGCTCCTCTAGCTTTTCTTTCTGTGACTGCAATCTGTAGACTTCCTTATCCAGCGCATTTTTTCGTTCAGAAATTTCCTCCCGTCTACTGAAAAATGTCTTCTGCTTCTGTGAAAAATCCTCCTTTGCCTGCTGTTTTTCCTTTAAAGCAAGTTCTGCTTCAGACTGTGTGGTGTGGGAATTTTGGATTGTCTTTTCGATATCTTCAATACTGTGCTTTTTATTCTCTATTTCCACAACCCCTGTTTCCAAATTCGCTGCTACTTCTGCAAGTTCCTCTTGATAGCTGCTAAGTTCACTTTCAATACGCTCTAAATTGGTCTGTTCAAATTCCTGCTTTTGCAGCATTTTGGAATACTCTACTTCCCATTCACTGACGCTTCCCATTTTTGCGGCTTCTTCCTCACGATAACTCTCCAATTCTTTCTGACAAGTATCGACATCTTCCTCAATCTCTCGCTCCTGCTCCTCGGAAGTCTTTAATTCATGAAAGACAGACTCCTTATCTATATTGATTTCTCGTACTTTCTGCTCTATCTCCAACTGCTCTGCCTTTAACGTATCAAATCCCTGTTCCGCTTCATTTTTACGTTCCTCTGCCGCCACAACATTAAAGCGCGCTGTATTCTGCTGAATAAAAAGTTCCTGTAATGCTGCCTTTTCTTCCTCTATGGATTTACGCACATTATTCCGCTCCGCTTTGATAGCTTCAATACCAGCTTCTGCTTCCGCCACTTTCGCCTTGCGCACTTTAAGCTGTTCCTCTAACTCCGCAATTTCGCGGCGTCTTCCAAGAAGATTGGAATTGTTTTTAAATGCGCCACCGCTAATCGCACCGCCCGGTACCAGCAATTCCCCTTCCAACGTTACCATACGCACAGAATAATGATACTTCCGCGCAATCCCCGTTGCATGATCGATATGGTCAACCACCACAATCCTTCCAAGCATTGTCTTTGCCACATTTACATATTTTGGATCCGTTTTTACCAAGGTATCTGCAATTCCAATCACTCCCTGTTCCCGCAAGACCTCCTGCATCCGAAATTCCGGCGGCTTTGTAATACTGGTAAGGGGTAAAAATGTCGCACGCCCAAACCGATTTTTCTTTAGAAACGCAATCATTTTTTTTGCTGTTTCCTCGTCATCTGTCACAATATTTTGAATACTGCCGCCAAGTGCCGTTTCAATTGCCGTTTCATACTCCTTATCAACCTTTATAATATCCGCAACAACACCGATAATTCCGCTATTCTGCGCTTTCTGCTCCATTACTTTCTGAATACTGTTTCCATATCCTTCATACCGCTCTGTCAAGTTAGAAATTGTATCCAGCTTCGACTTATCACGCTGGTAATCAGCCTGCAATTCTTTGATTTCTTCGTCCTTTTTCCGCAAACGCCCCCGAAATGTACCATTTACTTCATTCCAATGCGCAAGCCGGCTGTCCGCCTGCGTAATCTGCTCGCTGATACGCTGAAATTCCTCTTGAAGTGCCTGAATCTCAGCGTTGCGTTCCTGCTCGTCACTCTGAATACGCAGCAGCCTTGAATTTAACTCTGCTTTCCGAATGCGAAGCTGCTCCATCATGGTATCAAAACTGCTTAATTTCGATTTAATCGTCGCACGGTCATTCAAAGTTTGAATAATGCGGTTCTTTCCCTCCTCGATACGATTATTTAACGCCTCAATATGTGCCTGCACTTCTAAAAGAAAACCTTTTGCCTTATCTCGCTCCTCTCCCAGTGCCTGCACTTTCTCATCAAAAACAGCCTTCGACGCAAAGATTTTCGCACGTTCCGTTTCTTTCTGCGCAATCTGTGCTTCAATCGCAGCAATACGCTCTCGAAAATGCTGTTCATTGCCTTGTGCGCTTTTAATTTGCTCCCGCAGGACATTTAACTCACCCTCAAGCTTTCCGCGCGTTACACTGGCATTGGTAAGCGATTCCCTTGTCTGCTCTATCTCCTGCTCCAATGCCTCGATCCGCGTTTGAATATTGTCATACTCAACACGAACTTTATCGTACTGGCTGCTTGTCCGCTGATAATCCTCCTGTGCAATTGTATAATTTTTCTCCGCTTCCGCAAGTTGTCCAGAAATACGCTGATTCTCTAAAAGGAACATATTTACATCCAATTCCTTTAATTCTTCCTTTTTCTTTAGATAAATTTTCGCCTTTTCCGACTGCTTCTCCAACGGCTCAACCTGTTTCTCCAATTCGCTTAAAATATCGCTGACACGCACAAGATTGTTTTTCTCATCCTCAAGCTTCTTCTGTGCTGTTGCCTTACGCTTCTTAAACTTTACAATCCCTGCCGCCTCGTCAAAAAGTTCTCTTTTTTCTTCTGGCTTCCCGCTTAGAATCTTCTCAATCTGTCCCTGTCCAATAATCGAATAACCTTCCTTGCCGATACCAGTATCATAAAACAACTCATTCACGTCCTTTAACCGGCAGGGCGTACTGTTAATAGAATATTCGCTCTCACCAGAACGGTACAGGCGCCTTGCAACTGTTACCTCCTCATATTCAATCGCAAGCTGGTGGTCTGCATTGTCAAATGTTATCGCCACATAAGCATATCCTAACGGCTTGCGCAGCTCCGTTCCCGAAAATATAACATCCTGCATTGACTCACCACGTAGCTGCTTAATACGCTGTTCACCAAGCACCCATCGCACCGCATCCGCCACATTGCTTTTTCCGGAACCATTCGGACCGACAATCCCCGTGATTCCTTGATGAAATTGGAAATTTATTTTATTTGCAAATGATTTAAACCCCTGTACTTCAATACTCTTTAAATACATTCTGTCCCCCGTTATGACATATCCATGCCTTTTTGCTTAATCAAAGCATTATATGCCGCCTGCTGCTCTGCGGATTTCTTTGTCTTGCCGGATCCCGATCCAATTAGCGTATTGTTAAGATAAACATTGACAAAAAATTCCTTATTGTGATCCGGCCCATGCTCCCCAACCAGTTCATAATGCAGTTGTGCGTTGTTCTGTTTCTGCACTTCTTCCTGAAGCAGTGTCTTACTGTCTAAAAACAGTATTTTATGTTCCAAATCCGACATTACAAATTGGTAAATAAATTTCTTTGCACTTTCCAGACCGCCATCAAGATATATAGAACCAATTACCGCCTCCAACACATCTGATGTTATAGAATCCCGCTTTCTGCCGCCAGTTGCCTCTTCACCCTTACCCAGCATAACATAATTTCCAAGACCAATATCCCTTGCGCAATATGCAAGTGCCGGCTCACATACCATTGACGCCCGCATTCTAGTCAACTCTCCCTCAAGTAAATTCTCATTCTTCATATACAAAAATTCACTTGTAACCAATTCCAATACGGCATCCCCTAAAAACTCCAAACGTTCATAATCCCTTAATTTATTTATTTTCTGCTCATTCGCAAAAGAACTGTGCGTCAAAGCCTGTTTTAAAAGATCTTCATCCTGATAAAAATATCCCATTTTTTCCTGTAGTTCTTTTAATGCTTCCTTTATATTTCGCATAATTCTGCTCCCATCTTATTCATATATACTGGCTTTCCTGCACCATCGCCATACAAAAAGCCCCTTATCTGAGGGCTTTTTTGTTAATTAGAGCCTTGAGCGGCTCTCTGCATTATACTTTTTATAAGTGCAACAGCTTCCCGAACTGTTGTTATTTTTTCCAAGCCCTCTGTTGGAATGTGAATCCCTAATTCTTCCTCCACACCCTCTATAATTTGATAAACATCTATAGAGTCCGCTCCTAAATCGGTAAGAAAAGTCATATCCATTTCAATTTCATCCGGATCCATTCCCAAAATTGTCGCCGCCGCCTTTCGCAAAGCATCAAATTCCATTACAATCAGATCCTTCCTTACTTATCCTTCAAAATCACTTTTTCCTTGATTTTCTCGTTTATTCGCTGTTCTTTAAATGTCACACATTGCAAAATGGAATTTTTAATTTCTATGGACTTTGAACTTCCATGTGTTTTTACTACCAGACCATTCAGCCCTAAAAGAGGTGCGCCGCCATATTCTTCCAAGCTAAAACCTTTTAATGTACTTTTTAATGCTGGTTTTACAAGCAATGCCCCAATTTTGCTGCGCAGCGACGTCATCATACCAGCTTTCACCTTTTTAATCAGTGTAGCACCAACACCTTCGTAAAGCTTTAAAATAATATTTCCCGCAAACGCTTCACAGACAATGACATCTGCATATCCAGTCGGAATATCGCGTGCTTCAATACTTCCAATAAAATTAATTTCAGGACAATTCTTTAATAAAGGAAAGGTTTCCTTTACCAAAGCATTCCCCTTTTCTTCCTCTGCACCGATATTGACAATCGCTACCTTTGGCTTGTCCACTCCCATAACGCTTTCCATATATACGGATCCCATTTTTGCAAACTGCACCAGATGCGAAGGTCTTGCGTCTACATTTGCTCCACAATCAATTAATAGAGAACAACCTGTTTCCGTAGGAATCAAAGGTGCTAGTGGTGGTCGTTCAATCCCTTTGATTCTTCCTACAATAAGCTGTCCGCCAACCAGCACAGCGCCGGAACTTCCTGCCGATACAAAAGCGTCACAAGTGCCCTCTTTTACCAGATGCAGTGCCTTAACAATTGACGACTCCTTTTTCTTACGAATTGCCAATACAGGAGGCTCCGCCGTTTCAATGATTTCATCTGCATGGAGAACCTCAATCTGCCCTTTATCATATGTGTACTTGGCTAATTCTTCCTGAACCGCTACCTGCTTCCCCACAAGGTATACCTTAATTTTATGATTTTCGTTCACAGCCTCCACTGCTCCCTTTACAATTTCCTCGGGAGCATTATCACCTCCCATTGCGTCCACCGCAACCCTTGTTATCTCATCCATTGCCTAAAACCTCCCTATTTTTATACTGAACATCCAAAAATTTGCTGTTCAGTTGCGCCAGCCGCACACCGCAAAGCGGCAGTTTCCCTTTGTACGGCTGTGTGCAGAATCCTGCCGTCTTTTCCGTAATACACAAACCGCTAAAAATATTTTCGTTATAAATAAATATACTAGAATGCATAGCAAAAAGCAAGAAAAATTGTTCTATCGCATATTGGAGAGATGAAGTTTTTACAACAAGTTTTGATGATGCAAGATATCGTATAAAACGCAGCGTATTGTTATAATAGAGCGCTCTAGCTGTCTGCCTCAAATATTTCTGCATAAAGTTCCTCGCATATAGATTCCAAATAAGAAGTTTCCAATGTTCCAAACTTTTGTTCTACTTTCTTCTTTATCACTGCAAAATACGCAAAATATCGTGCCTCCTCCTGCGATTCTTCTGCACAATCTGCCAACTCCACAATATTTTCTACAGAAAGGCTGCTATGCGCCCAATCTTTAATTTTAGATGTTAAATTTTCCTCTTTCTCTGCTTCTTTCTCATATATTTTAGACGACCGAAACGACACAATTCCTATTATAATAAAAACGACAAACAATCCCCCCATAACCGCATACGTAAAATATTTTGCCGGTGCCGCAAACTGTATCGGCAGCACGCCAAGTTCCATTAATATCAGTGCTGCCAGCCCCAAAACCCCCGTGATAAAAAGCGTATAAGCAGAACTTTTAAAGTCCTCTGCCTTCGCTTTTTTATCCTGATACACCTTAACATCTTCATTTGACATAGTAATTTTCTCCACTTCTTTATAAATAAAATGCCCCTAAATATTTTCCTTTGATTAAAAATATTTCTATCTAATTTGATTTTATAATCTTGATTCTATAATCTTGATTCTATTAAATTTCTTCTATTATATTTTCTTCTATAAAACTTACTTCTATTACATTTTCTTCTATAAAACTTACTTCTATTACATTTTCTTCTATAAAACTTACTTCTATTACATTTTCTTCTATAAGACCTACTTCTATTACATTTTCTTCTATAAGACCTACTTCTATTACATTTAATTTTAAAATCTTCTTTTAATAAACTTATTTCTATAATCTTACTTCTATAAATATATTACATATTTTTTACAGCTATATCAAGATAATTCTTGAATTGTTTTAGAGATATGATAAAATACTATTATTGCATAGACAAAAAGGATAAAAAAGATTTTTCACAATCACCGAATATAATATGTACTATTTATACAGGATTTTTCCTTTGTCTGGGTTTACGCATAAAAATAAATTTTCAAGGAGAAAAAACTTATGATTACAACGACTCTAAATAACATTTCTTTCCAATTTCAAACCAATCCCACACTTTTTTCTCCTACTGCTGTTGATGCTGGTACATTGGCAATGCTTTCCACTACTACTTTTCATTTAAACGATAAAGTTTTGGACTTAGGCTGCGGATATGGCGTCGTTGGCATTCTTGCAGGAAAGCAAATCGGTGGACAAAACATTGTCATGTGTGATATCTCTGAAACTGCCATAGAATATGCTAAAATAAATGCCGTACACAATCAAGTTTCCAACCTCACAATTTTACAGAGTGATGGCTTTCAAAATATTTCTGCAAATGATTTCACCTTAATTCTCTCCAACCCGCCCTATCACACAGATTTTTCTGTAGCAAAACATTTTATTGAGGACAGTTTGAAACATCTAACTATCGGCGGGCGTCTAATCATGGTAACAAAGCGGCTTGACTGGTATAGAAATAAAATGAAAACTGTTTTTGGCGGTGTCATCGTACATAAAATAAATGGCTACTATGTCTTTATCGCTGAAAAAAAGCAGCAGCCCCGAAAGCCCAAAAAACAAAATCAAAATACCCTATCCAAAAAATTAAAGCGGAAATACCAAAAGAAAAGCTCCTCTAATTCTGCTTTGCAGTCTATAAATATATGAACTATAACAGAAATGAACATCACTATATCTAAGGAACTGTCAATAGATAACACATCCATTTGACTTGTATCAATGTCCATCTGCGGCATCAGATAATCTTGACATAGCTCGCTACGCCTGCGATTATCTTCTTTGCAGCAAAATATTTATACAGCGTCAAATTAACAAGTGATTTTTTGACAATTCCTAAGAATCATTTTAACAAAGAAACTGCGCAGATGAGGCTGTCGCATTAAGACAAACGGATACAAGATATTCTAACTCTGTGCTAAAATTTATACCATATCTAGTAGCATCAAAGCTTATTGCGACAGCCCCAGTATATCATTCAGAACATCTGAATGGTAACCAGACCTCCTCATACCTTTGCAGCTCTACGAAAATATTTTAACCAAATCATTGTAAAATACAAACACGGTCAGCACCATTAACGCCACGAATCCAATAAAGTGCACAACACCTTCTTTTTCCGGCGGTATTGGTTTGCCACGCACCACTTCGATCAATAAAAACAACAATCTTCCACCATCAAGTGCTGGTATCGGCAAAAGATTCATTACCCCCAAATTCACACTTAACAACACTGCAAAATTAATCATTGTCAGCACCACCGTAGGCAGTCCATACGGTTTCGCCACTTCAATAGTTTCATCAATTGTTACTGCGATGCCGACAGGGCCGGAAAGGTCATTCGTCGACAATTTCCCCTGAAAAAGCATCAACAGGCTTTTCACTGTCGCGTTCAGCCAATATCGCACTTCATAAGCACTGTATTTTATTAAAGATAACCCCTTACATTCCAAATGCTCCCCAATTGTAAAACCAATATAATAACGGTTATCCTCATCGCTAAACTTTGGCACAACTGTTGTCGTATTGCGTTTTCCATCACGTTTATATTCAATTTTAATGGTTTCTCCTCGGTTCAATGCTGAAAACAATGTTACTTCATCCTGCAAATAAATCCGCTCACCATTCATTTTTGTAATAATATCCCCTGCCTGCAATCCTGCCTCCGCAGCCGGATAGCCTTCTGTCAGCGCATTAATCTTTGGAATCGTTACGCCGGAAAATCCTACCACTATCAGCGAAAGCAAATATGCCAGCACAATATTAAAAAACGGCCCTGCAAATACCGTAGCAATTCTTGACCAAACATTTGCGTCATTAAAGCTGCCCTCTTGTTTTTCGGATGGTTTCGCACTATTTGTTTTGTCCTCTTCCTCATTGTCATTGGAATAGACACCATCTTCGCCCTCAAACATACAAGCGCCGCCAATCGGCAGCAGCCGCAGTACATACCTTGTTTCCCCTTTGGTAAATTTCAAAAGAACAGGCCCCATACCAATAGCAAATTCTAATACCCGAATACCATTTAATTTAGCAATTAAAAAATGCCCCAATTCATGCGAAATTACAACGATACTAAACACTAGTATAAATACAATCATCGTCACCAGCATTATCTATTTTCATCCTCCATCTAAAATTTTGCCCGAATTAATTCATATGTTTCCTGTTCTGCTGCCAAAATTGCTTTAACCTCCGGATTTTCAATGCGTTTATGCGCCTGCATACACATTTCAATAATCTCTGGTATTTGCAAAAAGCGAATTTTCCTTTGCAAAAACAGCCGAACAGCTTCCTCATTCGCAGCATTAAACACAGTTGGCATACTGCCGCCCTCTCTTGCTGCACGCAGCGCCAATTTCAGTCCCGTAAAAGTTTCGATATCAGGCCTCTCAAAAGTAATACTGCCCAATTCATAAAAGTCTACACGCTTTCCCGCCATTGGCCGCCTGTTGGGATAAAATAATGCATACTGAATCGGAAGCTTCATATCTGGCATACCAAGCTGCGCAATAATACCACCGTCCACATACTCCACCATTGAGTGTATAATGCTTTGCGGATGCACAACTACTTGAATCTGATCGAAATCAACATGAAACAGCCATTTTGCTTCCATTACTTCCAAGCCTTTATTGACAAGCGTCGCGGAATCAATTGTAATTTTATTTCCCATTGCCCAATTGGGATGCTTTAAAGCGTCCTCTAACTGTACGTTTTCCAGATCTGCTTTTGTTTTTCCCCGAAAAGGTCCACCGGATGCCGTAATCAGTAATTTGCTGACTTGCGCTCTGTTTTCTCCCTGCATAGACTGAAAAATCGCACTGTGTTCGCTATCCACAGGCAAAATGGAAACGCCTTTCTGCGCCGCAAGCGGCATAATAATATGTCCCGCTGTTACAAGTGTTTCCTTATTGGCAAGTGCAATATCCTTTCCTTTGCAAATCGCCGCAATTGTCGGCTGAATCCCAATCATTCCTACAATCGCTGTAATCAAAACCTCCGACTCTTCCATCTCAGCAATTTGGATTAGCCCCTCCATACCTGATACAATCTCAACTTCCATATCCGCAAGTCTTAATTTTAACTCTTTACAGTACTTTTCACTCTGCAAAGACACAAGTCTTGGGCGAAACTCCCGCACCTGTTTTTCCAACAATTCCACATTACTTCCTGCCGCAAGACCAACCACCTCTAAATCCGTATTTTCTCTGACAATTTCCAACGTCTGTGTTCCAATCGAACCCGTTGAACCAAGTATTGCTATCTTTTTCACCCAATTACTTCCTTTCACTATCACATATACTTACAAGCAATAAATTTTACCATAACAAACAAAATATTTTCGCTCGCAAGTCAGCGTTATTGGCAAATTTAAGTGCTCGTTAGTATAAATTGTAACTTCACACTTTAGGAACTGTAGAAAAATAAGTGACACATCTTGCTTGTCTATTTCTCCAATTTTGCAGGAGAAAAAGCCTCGCCGTAGCCCGCTACGCCTACGTTTTTTCTCCTACAATCTTGAAGAAATATCCTGCGCAATCGGAGCACTTATTTTCCTACAATTCCTTAATAAATGTATCGCTCCGAAAATTTCAATGCAACCCCCGTCTATTTAATATATTTCTCAACGCCTTGTCCTATTTCCAAAATTTCACTTTTCTATACTCACGCATCAAAGTATTTATACCACGCAATGACCGGCACCTCGCATTTTCAAAATTCTACTTTTCTATATTCACACATCAAGCCATAAAAATCACTTCATAGGGGTAAAGCTACATCATAGCTTGATATATTATCTATAGAAACAGCACAATCAGCAAATAAATAATTGGCGCCGTAAAAATCACGCTGTCAAAACGATCCATAATGCCGCCATGTCCTGGTATCAGCTTTCCGTAATCTTTTATATTATGATTTCTTTTAATTGCAGATGCTGCCAAATCCCCCACCTGCGAAATCACTGAGCCAACACCACCAATAAATGCCAAAATTCCGCCCATATACTGCACACCAAACACCGAATTTAAAAAGCTTCCATAGACTGCTCCAATTAGCACTGCTCCTACAATCCCACCAACAGAACCCTCAATAGACTTCTTAGGACTAAGCACTGGCGCAAGTTTATGCTTGCCTAGCATCACTCCCACCAAATACGCAAAGGTATCCGATACCCATGAACTAATAAAAATCACCCATACAAGATAAATTCCACCCTCATATTGTCGTGCCAAATAGACAAACGAAAGAGTCACAGGCGCATAAATCAGCGAAAAATAAACCGCCATTACTTGATCTGCTGTATAATTTGGATATGCAAACACATAGACTGACATTAAAAATATCAAAGGAAGAAATATCGCAATAATCCAGACAACGCTAAAATCCGCTTCCTGCCAAAACAAGAAAAACTGCGATAACATTCCTTCATCTTTTGCCATAAACAGCACACTATAATAGACGGTCGTCGCCACAATTCCCGCCGCTTCCATCGAATTTATTTTCTTTTCTTCCGTTTTGCGCACACCGCAAGCTTTCGTCAATTCCAGAAACCCCACAATAGACACCAGATAAAGCACGATTGCCAGCACAATTCCTCCCGATAATAGAGAAACAAGTGTTATGATTACAAGCACAATCGCACTCAACACTCTCTCCCTGCTTATTTTTCCAAGAATATTGGAAGCCATACCTCCATACCCCTTTCCTAACAATTCACAGATTTCACACCGCCAAAACGCCGATCTCTGTTCTGATACGCTTCCACTGCCTTTGCCAACTCCTCTTTATTGAAATCCGGCCAAAGTACAGGCGTAATATAAAATTCCGTATAGGCAAGCTGCCACAACATATAGTTAGAAAGCCGCAGTTCCCCTGAAGTGCGAATTAGCAAATCCGGATCGGGAAGCCCTATGGTATCAAGATTTGCAGCTATACACTCCTCTGTAATCTCCTCTGGCGCAATCAAACCCTCTGCCACTTGTTTTGCAAGCTTTCTAACTGCCCTTGTAATTTCATCACGGCTGCCATAATTAATCGCAATCTGAAAGTGTAAGCCTGTGTTTTCCTTTGTTGCCTCCTCCAATGCTGCTATTTTTTGCTGAATATCATTATCCAACTTCGTTTTATCCCCTAACACTCTAACACACATATTATTTTTCTGCGCTCTTTTCAAACAGTTTTTCATATAACTGCGCAGCAGATTCATCAATGTATCGACTTCCTCCTGTGGACGTGCCCAGTTCTCTGTAGAAAACGCATATATTGTCAGGTATTGGATACCCATATTGTATGCAATTTCACAAATATCCTCCACCGTTTTTGCCCCTTGCACATGACCAGCCGTTCGCGGCAATCCCTTTGCCTTTGCCCAACGCCCATTGCCATCTAAAATAATCGCCACATGATTTGGCACACTTTTATTCTCCATTTTTGCTCCCATCTGCCTATTTAAAAAGGCAATCTCTTTCTAATGATAATCCAAAAAGAGGGCACTTTTACCATGCCCCCTGATATATTTCGTTATGCGAGCAGAATTACACAGTCAAAATTTCCTTTGACTTCTCCTCAATTGCTTTGTCAACATCTTTCATAAAACGGTCTGTAAGCTTTTGTACAGCATCTTCTAAATCTTTGATCTCATCTTCTGAAACTTCCGTTTTCGCAAGTTTTTTAAAGGAATCATTTGCATCACGCCGAATATTACGAATTGCGACCTTGCTTTCCTCGCCTTTCTTCTTAACCTCTTTTACAAGCTCTTTTCTACGCTCTTCTGTAAGTTCCGGAAAAACCAGACGGATTACTGCGCCATCATTGCTTGGTGTAATACCTACATCTGATGCCATAATTGCTTTCTCAATCTCTTTAATTAGACTCTTTTCCCAAGGTGCAATCTGAAGCATTCTCGCCTCTGGAACTGTAATATTCCCCACCTGCTGGAGTGGTGTCAGTGTTCCATAATAGTCTATCCTGATTTTGTCCAAAACATGCGGATTTGCACGTCCTGCACGTATCGTTTGAAAATCTGATAAAAGAAACTCAAACGCTTTCTGCATTTTGTCCTCATATGCTTTTACTCTTGCATCCATTTTTTTTCCTCCTGTTTTCGCTGCAAAAACTCAGTACTGTTCATCCTGCCAAACTGCACTAAAACTCTACTTACACAGTAATAACTGTACCATTTGAATGTCCCTTTACGGTATTAATAATACTATTTTCTTCATTTAATCCAAATATTGTCATAGGCATCTTGTTTTCCATACAAAGCACTGCTGCCGCTAAATCCATTATGCCAAGCTGTTTATCCACAACCTCTTTTATCGGAATTGTATCATATTTTTTCGCATCTTTATTCAGCTTCGGATCGGAATCATAAACACCATCAATCGCACGTGCTGACAAAATCATATCCGCCTCAATTTCAATGGCACGAAGCACCGTTCCCATATCCGTTGAAAAATATGGATGTCCGATTCCACCTGCAAAAAATACCACCTTACCAGCATTAAGCGCTGTTAATGCCTTATCCTTAGAGAAAAGTTCCGTAAAAGCAGCACATTGAAACGGGGTGAAAACTTCTGTTCCCATCCCAATTGATCGGAAAATCTCAGAAACATAAATACAGTTCATCACCGTAGCCAGCATCCCTATCTGATCCGCTTTCGTACGGTCAATCGTTTTGCTTGTTCTGCCGCGCCAAAAATTACCACCGCCAATAAGAACTCCGACCTGTACACCACTGTCAACAATTTCTTTTACCTGTCTTGCAACTGCTGTTACTGTTGGCTCATCAAAGCCCATTTTCTTATCTCCTGCAAGTGCCTCACCGCTTAATTTTAGCAATATTCTTTTCATACTTGTTATCATTCCTTTCGCTTCGCACAAGGTACAAACAAGAGATGAAAGATACTTTATCGCTTCACAATATGAACTTTCTTTCACTCTTATACCCTTTGCTTGCTCTAACATGCATATTATTCAACCATTACAAAATAACCTATATTCAAACTTTAATACACATTTTTCAATATACACTTTCCATATTGTTTTTATGATTATTTCCTATTCTTCTTAACATCGTTAAAGAACGAAGTTGGGCTAATTTCTGCATAGCACTGAGAACACATACCCTCAATTACAGCACCATTGTTAATCTGAACCGATTTGGACTTAATATTGCCCATTACAATCGCTGAAGTGTCCAAAATAACCGGTCCATGCACATCAATATCGCCTTTTACCGCACCTGCAATAACCGCACTTGTTGCAAAAATATTGCCAATTACAACCGAACTCTGCCCAATCTTTACAGAACCCTTTCCTCTGATTTCCCCGTTAATCTGTGCCGATTCAGCATAAATTTCCGCGGCGGAAGAATTACCTGTAATACTTCCGGTTACATTTAATTTACCGACAATCTCAATATTTCCTGTAATGCTTCCGATTAAATCCATATTACCACTACTAATAACATCACCTGTAATATTCATCCCTGCGGTAATTACAGCCGTATCCGTTGAAGCCGCTGTGCTAGAATCAAAATCAGACTGCGAAGAATCCATATTTCTAGCAGCGTCCATATAAGACGGCTCCTCCACATTCTGCTCCACTTCATTTAAAAGCTGTTCCAACGCTGCATCTTTTTCACCAATTCCATTCATTTCATTACCCTGCCCATTCTTTTCTATTGTTTCTAAGACTGCTTCTGTCAATACCTTCGGCTGTTCGTCTGTAACAGGATCTTCAGGCTCGTTGTCTAACGGTAAATTGGAAGCCTGCTTACCTAGTGCCTTATCCAGCCCGCCAAGCATATCCCCCATATCATTCATACCGGAAAAAACATCATCGGAACTGCCAAACAAATCCTTCGACGAAGAAGATGCCTCGTCTAACGCCGCAATTTCTGCATCAAGGCTTATCTCCTTTCCTGTCTGCGATAAATCTTGTTTCACATCATGAAAAAAACCCATCGTAAATCATCCTCCCATTCTCTTGTTTCGTATATTTGTGTAAGCTGTACAAACTAGCTTCACAATTACAATTCGTTTTGCCCAAACTGCTTATCTGTGCAAATGTTGCACTGGCACGCTGTCCTCTGTAATCGGCAAGAATACCGATTCCTGCGATTCCAATATTTTCTCTATAATTATCGGCAATGCTTCTACCGTTGTTTTCTTTCCACCTGCATCATGCAGCAGCACCACCGCATTATTGTACTTCTCAATATTGTTTAATACATTGTCTGCAATCTGTTCTGCGCTTAAACCATTTCCTGACATATCTGCATCACCACCCGACACATTCCAATCATAATAAGCAATATTTTCTTTGTTTAAATAATCAATTAATTCAAACATATCCACATCACTAATTGTATTGCTGCTTCCGCCGGGAAAACGCACGATATTGGAATCCACACCTGTAATCTCATACAAATAATCGTGAAGTTTTGCCAAATCCTGCTTATATGCATTTAACGAATGATAAATTTCATTGTACACATGGCTGTAAGAATGCATTCCCAGTGTATGCCCTTCCTCCACAATCCGTTTATACTGTGTATTATATCCCTGCTTTCCAACTACAAAAAATGTTGCCTTTACACCATACTGCTTTAAAATATCCAAAATCTCATCGGTACTGGAACTCGGTCCATCGTCAAAAGTCAGATATACGCGCCGCACGCCAAAACTGTTCTCTGTGTCCTTATCCCAAAGGATATTTTCCAATTCAGCCACTTCCACAATATCTGCTGCCTCTGCATCATCTACGGGATTGTTATAGATATCTACAATCTGAGATGTAGAATTCATAACATCTATAATTGTATTATCTGCCTGTATATTCTTAATATTGTTATTTAGTACACCAATTTCCTCTTTTAAGGTGACCATCTCAGACCGAAGATTTATCACCATCACAAGCATTACTGTGCAGATACAGATTGTCACTAGAGCAAGCACCAAAAACAGTACATTTCCGTAATCTCTTGTCTTAATTTGTCTATATTCCCCTTGTTCCAACTGTTCTTGCTTCCGTGACATTTATTTCCTTCCCAATTTCCAATTTATACTTATAAACTATTTGAACTTATCAATTTCACAAACCAAAATCTATAGACTATCGTCTAAAATACACAGACCTGCCTAAACTGTTACCCAAATACTTTTATAATTATAACACACAATTTGCAGTTACAAAAGATATTTTTTAGAAAAAGAATCTTCTTTTGTTACAGTTGAGTAAGGCTGAAGTGTATCTTTTCCTTTGAAAATACCCGCCCTTTACTCTAATGCTGCATCATAATGTGCACGTTCACCGCCGACATATTTTGCTCTTGTCCTTGCACATACTATATGAGCGCTGCCAATCTGCGGATGTTCTATCCGAAAAGGTACAGCTACGGATTTTAAATGCATTCCAATTAAAGTATCACCAATATCAATGCCTGCGTGTGCCTGAATCCGCTCCACAGCTACAGGATCTTTCATTATTTTCCATGCTGCGGTAGAAAGTGAACCTCCTGCTTTTGGCATTGGAATCACATTAACAATTTCGTAACCAAACCGCTCCGCCACTTCGTTTTCCATCACTAAAGCTCTATTTAAATGTTCACAGCATTGTGTTGCCACATCTATCTGCGCTTCCTGAAACACATTATACATCGCTTCAAATACCGCCTCGCCAAGTTCCGCATTAGAATAAGAACCAATATTATGCGCTGCTATTTCACTCGTTGAACAGCCAATCACTACCAAATTCCCTTGCTTTAATTTCGCTTGTTCCAAAAATTCTCTAACAACCCTCTTAGCATCCGCAATTTCTTGTTCAAACATTTTTAATCCCCCATTCTTACCAATATCTGCAAATTGTTATAATTCAGTCTTGCTGACAAATCTTTTTCGACCTGTGATATAAAGCCTACCGGATTAAATTACCACAAACTGAACAATAAGTCAAATGAATAAAAATTGACAAATCACTATATTGCGTTTATGATAGAATAGTGTTCCTAAACAGAACTACTAAATATATGGTATTTTACCACTAATATGTTAAAGTAATCTAGCAAAAGAGAATAAAACAAAATCGAAAGGAGTATTTATATGCCAAAATTAAATGAAAACTATCTAAATCTAAAAGAAAGTTACTTATTTTCTGAAATCGCACACCGTGTTAACGCTTATACGGCTGCACATCCAGACAAAAAAGTTATCCGTCTGGGAATTGGGGATGTTACACTCCCTATTGGATCAGAGGTAATCAGCCAACTGCATAAAGGTGTTGATGCACTCTCCAAAGCTGAAACTTTTAAAGGTTACGGTCCTGAACAAGGTTATGATTTCCTGCGGGAAGCAATTGTTAGCTATTACCAGCAAAACGGCGTTGCAATTGAAGCAAATGAAGTATTTGTTTCTGATGGTGCCAAAAGCGATACTGGAAATATTACCGATCTTTTTGATAAAGACAATATTATATTAATTCCAGACCCTGTATATCCTGTATATGTTGATACCAATATCATGAATGGAAGACACATCACATATATTGACGCTACTATTGAAAATAATTTTCTTCCTATGCCAGATCGCAATTCACATGCAGATATTATTTATATCTGCTCCCCTAATAATCCGACAGGCGCTGCATACAACAAAGAACAGCTAAAAGAATGGGTTGACTATGCACTTGCAAACAACGCAGTTATTCTATATGACTCCGCTTATGAATGTTTTATTACAGACCCTTCGCTTCCCAGAAGCATCTTCGCCATTGAAGGCGCAAAAAAATGTGCAATCGAGTTCTGCTCTCTTTCTAAGACAGCCGGATTTACAGGTACACGCTGCGGTTATACAATTGTACCTATGAATTTAAAATTTACCACCTCCAACGGAAGCAAACTGTCAATAAATGCTATGTGGAATCGCCGTCAAACTACAAAATTTAATGGTGTATCGTATATTGTTCAAAAAGGTGCTGCTGCTGTTTTCTCTCCAGAAGGTATGGCACAATGCAAAAAGAACATTCAATATTATCAAGGAAATGCACAGATTATTGCAGATAGTCTTGCTAAAAAGGGGATTCGTTACTTTGGCGGTGTAAATTCTCCCTATATCTGGTTTGAATGTCCAAATCAAATGGATTCATGGGACTTCTTTGATTACCTTCTAAACCATGCCCAAGTTGTCGGCACTCCCGGCGCTGGTTTTGGCAAAAATGGTCAAAATTTTTTCCGCCTAACATCATTCGGCAACCACGAAAATACTATAGAAGCAATGAAGCGAATGGAATCGCTTTTCTAATCAAACAATCCGACTAGGTCTGTTTTCATCTGGACACCCGTGTGGATAAAAAACCCCGACATTTCCTATCTGTCGGGGTTCTTTAAGACTCTATTTTACTACGTAGAACGTTCTTTCCTTATAACTAGTATAACAAATATTCGCAATGGCCGGACTAACGTAAACTGACTTCATAAAATAAATCTTACCAAAAAATTATTCAACTGTCTATACAAGAGAAACATTTGCTGCTCTCAGCTTCGAATCGTTCTTTGGGTCTTGCTCAATATCAAATGTAACTTTTTGACCCTCCTCAAGCGTTTTATATCCATCTGACAGGATCGCGGAGAAATGAACGAAAACATCCTCCCCTGTATTCTCATTTGTAATAAATCCATAACCTTTTTGTGCATTAAACCACTTAACTGTTCCACTGTTCATGATAAAATCCTCCATTCAAAATATTTGTATATCCAAATAATCCAAAAAAGCTGATCTGCGCTACAATTCAAAAGAAATGATTTACAGCACAAATCAGCCCCTAATTCAAATTGGATACTACATATACCCTACCACTTTTAGAGTTAAACGTCAAGATAATAATTGTATTTTTTATAAAATTTATGAATATTTTTATATAACAAAAAACACCGCAGCCCTCGGTGCTTCTATAAAATAGCGAGAGGGGGATTTGAACCCTCGACACTACGGGTATGAACCGTATGCTCTAGCCAACTGAGCTATCTCGCCATCTATACAATATATTATTCCCTCAAAACTGAATACAGTCCTCTCTCTCTTTCCTATTCTCCTTATCCGTTTCTTTTCCCTCTCTCCTGCCGTTTAGGGTAAGCCTTCGACCTATTAGTTGCACTCAGCTTAATACATTACTGCACTTACACTCCTGCCCTATCTACCTCGTACTCTCCAAGGGGTCTTATCCACTCCTAGTGGGGGATATCTCATCTTGGGGTAGGCTTCACGCTTAGATGCCTTCAGCGTTTATCCCTCCCAGACTTGGCTACTCTGCCATGGGTTTGGTACCCAACAGATTCACCAGCGGTCTGTCCAGCCCGGTCCTCTCGTACTAAGGCCAGCTCCCCTCTGATATCCTCCGCCCGCGCCGGATAGGGACCGAACTGTCTCACGACGTTCTGAACCCAGCTCGCGTACCGCTTTAATGGGCGAACAGCCCAACCCTTGGAACCTGCTTCAGCCCCAGGATGCGATGAGCCGACATCGAGGTGCCAAACCACTCCGTCGATGTGAACTCTTGGGAGTGATCAGCCTGTTATCCCCAGGGTAGCTTTTATCCGTTGAGCGA
>Ga0224740_10128_pt1 | contig 18805 bp, 19 predicted proteins | sample LIM_E_Water_Bulk_FD_161634 | JGI IMG/M metagenome (GOLD analysis project Ga0224740, IMG submission 161634) | Enriched cells from gastrointestinal tract of the lab mouse from Pacific Northwest National Laboratory (PNNL), Richland, Washington... | ecosystem: Host-associated > Mammals > Digestive...
CTGCAAATACTGCCCTGTCCACAACGCCGTTCGATAGTTGGGGTTTTGCCGGGTTGCCGCGTCTATGTTTGTCACAAACGGTTCCGGGCCGTAATCATTCATTGGCATTGGACAACGATTGATGTTTTGTTTCAAAGCATTCCCTCCTTTCACTACATATACTATGTGATTTCATGGGACATCGTGCAAAACATGGACCGGCAATCGGAGAATGCTCATTTTATATTCACAAGCATGGATCGATTTTTTGGTGGCATATGGTAAGAGAAAACATGGTTTATTCGTTGTATGGTAAGAAACAACATGGCGCAACATTCCCAGGGTTTTCGATAAAGAAAGGACATGCCATGATTTATTTGACTTACATAACGTTTCCCAGTGGAAAAAAGGAAACGGAATATATATTGAAATGCGGCGGTTCCTCTTATCCCTATCATGTCATATCGTCATTTGGTCTTAAACAAATGAACTTTGAACCCATCACAATTTTGTATGGGAACAACGGCTCGGGGAAATCCACAATGCTCAATCTAATCGCGGATATAACAAAAATAAATCGGGATTCCCTGTATAATACATCCGTAAGCTATCCCGCCTATGTCTCAATATGTGAAGCGGATATCCAAAAGCGGATACCGGATAAAAGCAGAATCATAACAAGCGATGATGTTTTTGACTATATGCTGGAAATACGCTGCTTGAATGAAGGGATCGAGTTAAAAAGGGAGGACGTATGCCAGGAGTATTTGGAGGCGAAGTACGCCCCTTTTCAGTTAGAGTCGATAGCCGATTATGATGAGTTAAAAAAGACGATAAAGGCTCGCGGGAAAACGCAGACGCAGTTTGTGAAAAGCGAGTTAATCGGTACGGTAAGCGAATACTCGAACGGAGAAAACGCCTACCGGTATTTTACCGGGAAAATAGAGGAAAACGGGTTGTATATCTTGGACGAACCGGAAAACAGCCTTTCGCCCAATCGGCAGTTGGAATTAAAAAGTTTTATCGAGAACGCCGCACGATTTTTCGGATGTCAGTTTATTATATCCACGCATTCGCCCTTTTTACTGGCTATGGAGAGAGCAAGAATATACGATCTTGACGAAAGGCCGGTAACGACAAAGCACTGGACCGAATTAGAGAATGTGCGGATTTATCGCCAGTTTTTCCTGCAAAATGAGGATGAGTTTTCCTAGGGCAGCGAATACGCCGGAATAGGGGAAGAACTTCCCTGGCGACTCGCCGCTTCCGTTTTTATTGCATAACACCGTGGACTTTTTGACATTCTGGGGGTATGATAGTTTTATCGAGTTTAAAAAGGACAGGAGTGCTTTCATGCCACACAACGATCATTGCGGCAGCGGCTGCGGCCATGACCATACACATAACCACAAAACCGGGGAATCCTCGGGACAGCCAATTCAGGTGACAAAAAATCAACAGGATTTTCTCCACCAGCTGGGACACTGCCGCTATCTGCCGGTGGCTCGCTTTATCCTGAAGGACAGCCGGGAGGAGGATTTTATCTCGACGGCCCTGGCGCCTGTATTTCTCCGTTCTGCCGCTGACGATATGGCCCTGGTCAAGGAGGCGGGCGCTTTTCTGCAAGAACTGGAGGATAGGGGCTTAATCACGCTGGACTACGACATTCCTTTAAAGGAATACGGCTATGAGAAATACAAGGGAAGCGCCCTTTATGCGTATTTCTGCGATACGGTGGCAGAGGGGGCCAAAAAGCCGGGCTTTCTGGGGGATACGCCGGAGCTGGAACTGGGCAGTATAGCGTTGACTGAGGCGGGTGAGAGAATGGCCGCCGCCCACTGCAGCCACGGGCAGCATCACCACGAGTAGGAAGCGGTTCCTGCCGCAACAGATAACAGTGGAATGATAGGTTAAAAAGGCCGCCGGTTAACGGCGGTCTTTTTATAGCTTACATCCGTATAGTAAATGTATAAAAACAGAGTATCGTATGCTATACTCAAAGCAATCATATAAGTAAATGAGGTACCGCCATGAAACATATCGTCTTAGCCCCAGATTCTTTCAAAGGCACCATGACAGCGGCGGAAATCTGCGCCGTACAGCGGGAGGCGATCCGGCGCCTTCTCCCCGGTGTGACAGTGGACGAGGTACCCATGGCCGACGGGGGAGAAGGGTTCATCGAGACCTGCCGCCGCCTCCGCGGCGGGGAGCGGGTGGAAGTGACGGTTACCGGGCCGCTGCACACCCCTGTGGGGGCCTTTTACCTGCGCCTTCCCGATGGAAGCGCGGTCATCGAGATGGCCGCCGCCGCGGGCCTGCCCCTGGCCGGCGGAAGGCTCGACCCACTGAAGGCGACCACCTACGGTGTCGGTGAGCTGATCCTCCACGCCGTGGAGAGGGGAGCCCACCGTATCCTGCTGGGACTGGGAGGAAGCGCCACCAACGACGGCGGCATCGGAATGGCCGCGGCGCTGGGTTACTGCTTCTACGACGGGGAGGGCCGTCCGGTGGAACCACTGGCAAAACATCTGGGAAAAATCGTCAGTGTGCGCCGGGAGCGGGAACTGCCGGAGGTGGAGATCACCGCCGCCTGCGATGTGGACAATCCCCTGTGCGGCCCGTCGGGCGCCACGGCGGTGTTCGGTCCCCAGAAGGGGGTGACCCCCGCTCTTTTCCCCGCGCTGGAGGACGGTATGAGCCATCTGGCCGCGCTGATGGAGCGGGATACCGGAGCTCCTGTCGCCGATACGCCGGGGGCGGGAGCGGCCGGAGGACTGGGGGCCGCCGTGCTGTATTTCCTCCGCGGCACCCTTCGTCCCGGCATCGAACTGCTGCTGGACGCGGCGGGGTTCGACGGCCTGCTGGAGCGGGCCGACCTGGTGATTACAGGGGAGGGCTGTATGGACCGCCAGAGCGGCCGAGGCAAGGTGCCGGCGGGGGTGGGACAGCGCTGCCGGCGCAGAGGCGTACCCTGTGTCGCCCTGTGCGGTTCGCTTGGTGAGGGGGCGGAGGAGCTGTACGGCTGCGGTATCAGCGCCATGTTCAGTACCCTGCACACCTTCACCGATCTGGAGACGTCCGCCCGCACCTGCCGGGAGGATATGCGTCTGCTCACCGACGCGGTGATTCGGCTGCTGCTGAGCAGGGAGTAGAAGAGGGCGCCTACCATTCGCCGTCAAAGCCTTCCAGCCGTTTTTCCCAGTTTCGGACGACCGCCTCGCCGTCTCCTGTGCGCAGATTGACCGGCTTCAGACCCTCCCGCCCGGCGTAATAGCCGCTGGCCAGCGGCTGGAACAGCAGCAGGTCGCCGTAGACGACCCGCTCCCCGCCCACCTGTACGCCGAGAGGGGAGCACAGCGCTTTCGAGAAGGCGTCGGCGGTGCGCGGACCGTATTCCTCCGCGATTTGCCGATAACGAAGCATAGGCGTAATGGGTGAATCGCCGCCGAAATAGCGGAATAGACGGATATGATAGGTGACAGTCATGGGAATACCTCCTTTATATTATCAATAGCCATGTACAAATTATATATTGTAATATTGTAGATTACAAGTGTAATTGAATAAATGATGTTATTTAGCGTAATAATCCTCTAAGCTTATAAAGAGGTGAGCGCTATGGCATCCTATCCTGTATCAGAAGAAAATAAAGAGAAGTTTATTGAATTGGGGTACAATATCGCATACTATCGTAAACATGCCCATTTATCGCAAGAAGAATTGGCGGAAAAAACGGGAATAAGCAGAACCTATTTGGGGAGTATTGAAGCGACCAATTCTGTCCAACCGTTTTCGTTGGAGGTTCTGTTTCGCATTGCTTCAGCATTAGATGTGGAACCTTATAGATTACTAATGTTTCACAACAAGGGCTAACAACAAACCGAAAGTCTGTTATGACTTTCGGTTTGTTGTTTATACTGTTACGTTTAAAATGAATATCGTGCCTCGGTCAATTACGTAGGGGAGGGGCCATGCCCCTCCCCTACAAAGACGACCCACGTTGTGGGAACAACCGACGCATACCGGAGTGTCAGAAATGCCGGAGACGGTGGGGTAAGAGAATTAATTTTGGTGACTATATTTCTCTTGCGCCGGTGTGATATTATAGAAAGGATAAAAGCAAAAGGAGACGATAACGATGCCCACAGCGGAGGAAGCGCGCCTCAATGCCGACCGGTTTCGCGGCTTCGCGGACATATACGACGACGTACGGCCCCGTCTGCCGGTATACGCGGCCAAGGTGATCGCCCGTTATCTCGGCCATGCGCCCGGCACGGTGGTGGATCTGGGCTGTGGCACCGGCCTGTCCACCCTCGTCTGGAAGGGGCGGTGCGACACCGTGATCGGGGTGGAGCCCAGCGAAGATATGCTGGCGCAGGCCCGTTCCAGAGAAAGCGCCGGGGTCGGATTCCGGCAGGGTTATTCCCACGATACCGGCCTGCCGAACGGCTGCGCCGACGCGGTGGTCTGCTCCCAGTCCTTCCACTGGATGGAGCCGGAGAGCACCCTGCGGGAGGCGGGCCGCCTGCTGAAACCGGGGGGCGTGTTCGCGGCGGTGGATTACGACTGGCCGCCTCTCTGCGGGTGGGAGGCGGAGCTGGCCTATCAGGAGCTGCGGCGGCAGCTGAAACGGGCGGAGGAGGAGCTGCCCGCCCTCCGCGCCACCTTCCGCCGCTGGGAGAAGGAGGGGCATCTGGCGAACATCCGCGGCAGCGGCCGCTTCCGCTTTGTGCGGGAGGTGGTGTTCCTCAACCGGGAAACAGGCAGCGCGGAACGGTACCGCCAGCTGGCCATGAGCGAGGGCGGGGTGCAGAGCCTGCTTAAGCTCGACCCCGATCGAATCTTACCCTGTCTTCAGCGTATTGAGCAAGCGGCGGAAAAGCTGCCGGCGGGGGAATTCCCCCTGGATTTCTGTTATCGGATGCGTATCGGGATAAAATAACGAAACAGCAGGGAGGTGTCCACGATGAAAGTAGCGATTGTATTTGACAGTCTGACGGGCAACACCGCGATCATTGCGAAAGCCGTCCGCGATGGGTGTAAAGGGGCGGAGGTGGTCTTCTTCGGGCCGCCGCCTCCGGAAGGTGTGGAAGCCGACCTGTACTTTATCGGTTCCTGGACCAATAGGGGGATGCCCAGCGGGGGAATCACGGCTTTTCTCAAATCCCTCCGCGGTAAAAGGGTGGCCCTCTTCGGTACGGCGGGAATGGGAGGCAACCGCGCGTATTTCTCCGCTCTGGCCGAGCGGGCCGACACGCTGCTTGCGTCGGACAATACGGTGACGGATACCTTTTATTGCTGCGGGAAAATGCCCGAATCGGTACGGGAGCGCTATGAGGAGATGCTGCGGGAACAGCCGGACAACGAAATGCCGCGGCATATGATCGAGAATTTCGATCGGGCGCTGTCCCATCCCGATGAGGCGGACAGGCGGGCGGCCGCCGATTTCGCCCGTAAAGCCGTGTCGTCCGCGACGGAGGAGAAGCGATGAAAAGGCTGATACTGCTGAACGGTACCATGGGGGTGGGCAAAACCGCCGTCTGCCGCGAACTGCAGAAGTTGCTGCCGGGCAATGTGTTTCTCGACGGGGACTGGTGCTGGGATATGCGGCCCTTTGTGGTGACGGCGGAGACCAAAAGGATGGTGCTGGACAATATCGGCTGCCTGCTGTCCCGTTTCCTTGTCTGCTCCGCCTTCGACAACGTCCTGTTCTGCTGGGTGATACACGAACAGGGGATTCTCGACGAGGTATGGAAGCGTTTGCCTGAGCGGGGATATGAGCGGCGTTGTTTTTCCCTCACCTGTTCGGAAGAGGCGCTGCGCCGGCGGCTGGAGGACGATGTCCGACGCGGCCTCCGGTCCCCCGACGTGATCGGGCGAAGCCTGCCGCGTCTGCCGCTGTATGAAAGCATGGACACCGAAAAGGTGGATGTCTCGGTCATCACCGCCCGCCAGGCGGCACAGGAGATTTACCGGCGGCTGGGCAGCTGAAAAACCCGGCGAGGCATTTGTCTCGCCGGGTTTCATGATTTGTCAGAAGAGAACCGCTCAAAGGGGGAAGGGGGCCAGGCGGGACAGCAGCAGGTCGCCGGCGCTGTCGGCGGCCGGTGACGGCAGTGTTTCGATCCGCCGCCCGGCGGCGAATAAGGGGATACCGAAGGTGTCGGCGACCCGTTCGGGGGTCAGCTCCCGCCATCGGCGCAGGCATTCCAGCACAACCGAGGCGGGGGCCAGCAGTTCCTCGGCAAAGCAGTCCGCCTCCTGTCCTTCATCCGCTTCCGACGGGACACAGCGGGGCGGAACGGTTCCTTCACAGCGGCGCAGCAGGATGTGACCCACTTCTCTCGCCAGCCTCCAGCGCCGATCATCTTCCTCCAGCCCCTCGTCGTACAGGAGCAGGCAGGAGGCGCCACCTTCAAAAGCCAGCGTCAGCACTTCTCCCATTACCGCCCGCAGACGTTCGGCGGAAAGGCCGGTAAGCTCACCGTAACGACGATAGGAGTCGAACAGCATTTCGCAGGGATAACGTAGCCGCTCGACATCCAGCGGGAAGCCCAGATGTGTCTGCCGCAGCAGCAGCTCGTCGGCGGCCGATTGGGCCCGCCGCCCTGTGAGTAGGGCTTTTTCGCGATAAACAGGAAATCCTTCGATCACCTGGCTTACCAGCAGGTCGGCGGCCTGGTCTGCCGCCCGTTCCCCGTGATGGGTAAGTACGGCGGCCGCCGGGACAGCCTCAGTCCCGGCGGGAACGCTGTGGAGCAGGGCGTCCACCGAGCAGTGCAGTTCTCTGGCCAGCTGTTCCAATACTTCCACACTGGGGGCGCCGCCGTTTTTCCATCGGCTGATGTTGCCGGTACTCAGGCCCAAACGTGTCAGCAAGGTATAGGGACGGATATGTTCCCGTTCACAGGCTTGTAAGAAACAATCATAAAACACTTTGTATTCCCCTAACTATTGTGCAATAATACAAAATATGTAAATTAGGCACACGTAATGCAAATAAAAACTTGAATGTGCATTTAAAATGCTATATACTACAAATAGTTCCTGAAAAAGTCAGATTACTCGCGTTATTTCGATTAATAGGTCAAATCGGGGACTGTTTTCTGGAAAGACAGCAGAAGAGCGATCAGTTGAATTGGATATTAATCCTCGGAATGTGAAAATTCACCTCCGCCTTTTCCATTCTAGCTTATGGGATCAGGTTTGACAAGAGTTTATGTGAAGAGCGGGCGGTGTACTATTTTGAAGGGGAGGAAAATCGAGATGAATCGGAAAAATGAGCTGATCGATGAAATGGCCAAATTATACGATCTGGCCGAAAAGGCCGGTGCGATGTCGGAGGAACTGGTCAACGGATATTTTCGGCTGCCCGCTCCCGTCGAGGGGGAAGTGATCGTCGATTACCGCCGTTACCGGGTGCGCTCTTCCATTCTGGAGGATTACATGACCGAACTGCGATCGGGGCTTCAGCAGGCTGTCCTGCGCTTAGACAGTACCGTTTAGAACGAGGGAGCAAACAAAACAACCGCCCGTCTGCCACAGCAGACGGGCGGTTGTTTTGTTTCGTTTGTGCTCAGCGGTTGCGGTACATACCGATAGCGCCCAGAACCGTGACCGCTGCTCCGCAAAGGGCGGTCACGACTCCGAGTACAAACGCTGTGATGGACAGCCCTTTGTCCGGATTGAAATAACGGCTTTTCATACTCATCACCTCATTGAAATCGCCGCTGTCCCGGCGGCGTATTCCCTCTCTGCGGTATCGTACAGACACGGTTCCTTTCAAATATGGGACAGGAAACTGCTGACAGGAACCGGTGTTTTCCTACAGTATAGCACAATACGGGGCGAAAGTGTGAGTATTTGATTAACATTTGCCGGTCAGCCCTGTCAAAAGCCGTCTGAGAGGCGTTCGGGAAGCTTCCCGGCAGGCAGTGGGAATCACGCGTTTTCCGACAGGGCTTCCACCCCGACCGTCCGGTCCTGCCCGGGCTGATCCGCCTGTCTGATCAGCGGTATCAGCTGTCGGCGGCGGGTAATTTCCTCCAGCCGGTAAGCGTTGGGGGTGGTGCCGGTCATGGCTTTGAAAAACTTACACAGGTTCTGTGAGGAGGAAAAACCCACTCGGGAACAGATTTCCTTGGCGCGCAGCTCGGTGAAGCGCAGATAATAGCAGATGCGGTCCAGCTTCTGCGATTTGATATAGTCGTAAAAGGTGAGGTTCAGGTAATTGTGGAACAGGCGTTCCACGCGATTGCGGCTCATCATGAACCGTTCGCAGATATCGTCCAGCCGGATATCGGCGTCCAGATGATTGTTGATATACGAGAGAATCCCGTGCAGCTCATCGCTGATGGGCCTGGTGGAGCAGCGGCTGGTGCTGTCCTGCACATAGTAGTTGTGATAGATCCGTTCCAGAACATTGATGATATCCATGAAATAGGAACGGGCGCGGCAGGACCAGTACCAATCCGACTGGGCATCCAGTTCGTTCTGGAGGGACAGAAAATAGGATTCGATGGTTTCGCAGGTTTCGTCGCTCAGCGAGATGTAGAGCTTCTCGGGGTCTTCCATCAGGAAGGGGGACAGATGAAAGAAACCGAAGGAGTCGATGAAATTCTCCGACATATTGCTGCGCAGGGCGTGTATGGTCATGTTGATATTGATAAAGACCGGGTCGAAATAGACGATGCTGTAGGCAGCGTGTTCCTCGTGAAGTACCTGTATCTCCTGTCGTTCATTGATACAGATGACAGCGGGTGCTTTAATGTAGCACAGTGTCTGCCGGATTTTGGCCGTCACTGTACCGGTGCGAAGAATTACCAGAGTAAAGATCGCCTCATCGGGAGACGGCAGTTTCAGGGTCTCGGCGTGTTCCACGGAGGCGCGAATGATGCGATGGGGGCCCTTCCGCTCCAGGGTCTGACCGGCCATATGATGTTCCTCCTCTGGTAAAATGACGGCGAATCGAACTGCTGCGGGGGTTCAGCCGTTTGTCTTTCCTCTATCATACGAAAAGAACCGGATGAAATCAAGATGGGTGAGGGGGTTATGGTTTAGTTGGAAACAATTCCGGACGTCATGGATACACAACTTGTTCTGAATAAGCGGAGACGCGTTAAATTAAGGGAAAAACGGCAGAGCCGGTATGGAGACCGGCTCTGCCGCCCGTATGCTTATGTGATGATGTACGATTAACGTCCGCCGCGGCTGGCGAGGCGGTTCAGATGGACACGGAGCAGATAGGCGGTCCGGTCCAGGTCGCTCCGCAGATGATTGCAGGCGTTGCCGTTGATGGTCAGACCGTCCAGCGCGGTCAGCAGGGCCTGCGTATCCCCCAACAGGGCGCGGCTTCCTGCTTCGTCGTATCGGTTGTTCCGTGCGGCGGCGAGGGCGGTCTCCAGCCGCGGGACGGCGTAATCCTCTTCGGCGCCGCCGGCAAAAGGCATGTAGATCTCTCGTATTTTTCGCAGCATCTCCTCCAGTATCGCGGGGACCGCCTGTTCCACCCGGTCGGGGGAAGCGATGGCGTCGTCCCGGTACAGGCTGCTGCGCAGCAGCTTTCCAAAGCCCTTCTTGCGGAATTCCAGGAGGGCGAAGAAGGCGGAACCGGCGGCGTTTTCTTCCCGAATTCCCTTGAGCTGGCGCAGGATGGTTTCCTCGCTGACCTGTACGTAGGCGGCGATGCCGGTGGAGGCGTAGGCCATGTCGCCCGCCCGGCGGATGGTGTCGCGGGTCTCGCTGATGACGGGGCGTTCGTCCATATAATAGGACATGGTAAACACTTCGTCGATGTACCCCTTGGAAACCCAGTCCATCGTTTCCTGATATTTCAGCGTCATGGCCAGATCGTAGTTGGCGAAGATGGATACTGACAGATTAAGCTTCGGATTGATCTTCCGCACTTCATCCGCCGTGCGGTACACGAAGGTGTTGATGAGTTCGGCGCGGAAGTGGCACCACTGGCGCCACTGGGGATGGCTGTCGGTGATTTCATGGGGATCGGTTCCAAATTTGGCCTGATAAGCCTCCACGATGTTGCGGTTGAAGCCAAAATCGTCCATTTTGCCGTCCTGAGGATCGTTGGGCTCGGGGAAGCGGACATAATCGAAGTTGACGCCGTCCAGCTCATAGCGGGTTACCATCTCCCGGTAGACCGAGGCTACCAGGTCGCGGGCGCCCTCCTCCATAGGATTGAAAAAATACATATCCATATGATCGAAAACCCGGTTGGAATAGCGGCAGCCCAGCCGGGATTCCAGAAGCCAGTCGGGATGGGTCTTCGCAAGAGGGGCGTATCGCTCCATGGAACCGGGCTTTCCTCTTTTACTGTGGGGAATCACGCCGATCAGGAAGGTCTCACACCAGGCGTGTATCTCCAGCCCCAGCCGGTGGCCGATGCGGATGAAAGCGCCCAGCGCGTCGAAGCCCTCCAGGTCCGGCCACATTTCGATGTCAGGGATATCGGAGGGCCACAGGGAGTGTCCCTCGATCCACGCCTCCAGATACACGGCGGTCAGGCCGGCGTCCCTGGCATACCGCAGGGTTTCTTCCACCTCGGCCTCGTTTTTTTCCACGGCCCGGTACCAGACCGCGCGCTTTTCCACCCGCAGGCCCGGCTGACAGGCCAGATGACCTTCGGCACCGGCTTTGCGCACCTGATCGGCGGCGGCTTTCAGCTCCGCTTCGCCGGCGTTTTCCGGCAGGCTTTCCAAATGGCGCAGCGCCTCTTTCGCCTCGGTCAGCTTTTCTTCCGCCGTTTCGTAGTCGATGTCGAGCAGGCCGCTACGGCATTGCGCCAGCTCGGCCTCCAGCTGCTCGATTACCAGCTGGGAGTAGGACAGCAGGCTTTCGGGTGTGCATTCCAGAAGTATCTGGCGCTTTTCCCGGTTCAGTGTGACCTTCTTACCGAAGGGTTCGATTTCCAGCAGGCGACGGACGATGGGCTCGCCCACACCAGAGATGACCATTCCTCCCTCCGGGATGGCGCTGTCCCCGCCGATGACGGCGAGGATACGGCCAAAGCGGTCCACCGGCAGCTCCGCGCCCCAGCAGTTGGTGCCGGTGCTGGGCTGTCCGTACTCCTTATCGTACACGACGATCTGATTATCTCCCCGTAAGCCGGGGCCGGGTTCCTGTGTGCCGCCGATGCAGCCGGCGGGATTATCCTCATAGGTACGGGGGCTTAAAACGTGATACTCCAGAATCTCCCTGCTGAAAACACTCATGCCGTCTTCTCCATTTCCTGGCCGGGATAAGCCCTTGGCCATTACGATACGTGTTTTCAAGATACCATGTGTAATGCCAAAATGCAATATTTTTCCGGCAAAATCCGGCGATATTGACGGGAGGGAAACCGTCAATACCGCCGGACAGAAGTGTACCGCTTTATACGCGAAACCGGCCGCGTACATTTTACAGCCTGCCGCGTAAAATCAGGGATGCTTCAGTTTGTTCAGATACCGAAGCGGAAGGTGTTCAGCACCGCGCTGCTTCCGGCTTTCCAGGTGGCTACGCTGATGGTGACATAAGAGATTTGCAGCTTGCCGTCCGAGGGGAAAATCCCCTTGTTGCGCATATAGGCGCGGACGTCCACACTGCCGGATCTATTGACGTCTATGTCGTTCACCGTACCGTTCACCAGAGAAGACAGCTGGAGATAGCTGCTGCCGCTGCCATAATAAATCATGGCGTTGACACCGGTGTGACTGTCGGCGGCGATACCACTGATGTTGTAGTACAGAAGCGGTGTGGCGTTCAGGTCCACGGTGGTGTTGTACACCGTTTTGACCGAAGGCCAGCTGGTGCCGTTGTTGGTCAGGGTTACTGAGCCGTTCGCGTTATAGGTCGGGGTCAGGATACCGGTAGCACCCAGATGTCCCGGGAAGTCGGTCGTAATTCCCTGGCGGGGCATCAGGTTGAGACCGCGCTCGTTGTTGATGACGGTAGGCGCCATATACATATTGTCAATGGTCATGGTGCCTGCCCCGCCGATATACAGGCGAATGGAGGTGATTTTGATCATGCCGTCGGCAGGGACGCTGTTGTCCCATGCCAGCGAACCGATAAAGTTGATCCGTCGGTTGTCGAACAGGGCGGCGGGGATGGGTTTGCCGGTTTCCGCGCCCAGAGAGGGCCCCCAATCGCTGGACAGATTGGCCTCCCGGTTGAGCTGGGACCCGCCGGTGGCGTTGTCCTGGATACCGAAGGCCATATTGAAGACGGCGTTGGTGTTTAAATTCAGATACAGATAAGGCATCTGGCGCACATTGTATACCTTATTGACCGGGAAGGTCACCGTGCCGCCGGTTCCGGTGGAGGTGAGCACCAGCTTGCTGCCCTGATAGGCGGCCGAGATGTTTTCGCTGCCCGTGACCGCGGAGGCCGAGGCAGGCATCATGCTGGTGGTGGGAACCGAGCGCGGGGTGGTCAGCCGGGCGATGAACACGCCGTTGCCCACCGACCTCTGTGCCGCCGCCAGTGTGTTGCGGACCTGATAGCCGCCGGAGGACGTCTTGGTCACCATGGTGGTGGAGCCGCCGCCGTCCAGCAGGACGGCGTACTGGCAGCCGTAATCCTCCGCCATGACACGGGACATATCGTTGGCGGTGAAGCCGACGCCGCCCCCGGCGCCCCGGCCGTCGGTAGCAACCAGCACCACGGTGCCGTCGGCTTTGACGCCGATAGCGGTCCGCTGGGCGGCCGCGGTGAACGCGCCGGCGGCGCTGCCGTAGCTGTAAGTCTGCGCTTGGCCGTTCACGACGATGGCGTAGCTGCCGCCGATGGCGAAGTCGACCTTGTTCCATTTCTCATCGGTAAAGCGGAAATTCATCTCAATGGTATCGCCTACCGCGTACTGTTGTAAAGCGGTAGCCTTGTCGCCTTCGGCAGACAGCACGACCTGGTTCGCGCCGATGGCGGCGTTGCCGCCGGTGACGATGGAGGCGACGGTGCCGCGCAAACCGCCCTGGGGGCTGGCCGAACCACTGGTCACGTTGATGACCAGCTCGCGGCCGCCGGATTCCTCATGGGTGGAGGAGCCGTATTTATCGGTGAAAAGAACCAGCTGGGCGCCGTTCCACCATTCCCGCGTGCGGTTGACGCGGTCGATGGTGACCGAAGCACTGCCGCCGGGCTTCTGGCAGGAGGCGATCAAAGTCGGATTGGGTCCCGCAACGGCTTCTCCGTCCCGGGTGACGCCCAGGGCATAGAACATGTAGCCATCGGTGCCGGTGTCGGTCACCGGACTTTCCACAATCGCGCCGTCATCCATGGAGAAGCCCATGGGAATCCCATTGGCGAACGAAAAGAAATCGCCATTCACGCCGCCTATAACGTCGTAGTTCGACTGGGCGTTCAGGGACGCGGCCATGGAGGAGGTGGTCTGGGAACCGTAGACATTGCCTCCCAGGACCAGATCGTAATAGGGATTGTGGGCGTCGTAGGTCAGGGAGTACAGGTTCTGTTTACCGCGGGGGGAGCTGGCGCTTTTCTGCTGCCGGTAAGTGACGTCGGCCGTCAGTTCGGTGGTGGAGACGGTACCGCTGGCGGTGAGGTAGTTGGCGCTGACCGCCATCACGCTGGTCAAACAGAATACCGCTGCCGCCGTACCGATCGTTAACCGTTTGAATAGCTTCCTTTTCATGTTTCAACCTCCTTAATAACATAGCGTTGATGGAAAACTGCAGTGTACGCGGCCGGAATCGTTCCTATAATTGACTAAAAATTTATCACCACCTTCTGGGAAGATTATGGAAGTATGATAGCACCATTTGGCACAATATGCAAATAAAAATCACAATTAGGCAATACGTAAATTATATATCCGTATTATACAAACGAATTATACCAGGGAGGGACAATTGACACCCCTGGTTCCCGATGATACACTGATGAATACGAAAAAGGAGGGGATGACATGGACTATCCACAGGCGCTGGCGGCCATTGAGGCACTGCATCCGGGAGAGATCAAGCCGGGGCTTCAACGTATGGAAAAGGCGTTGTCCCTGTTCGGCCATCCGCAGCGCCGGTTGAAGGTCGTCCACGTGGCGGGAACCAACGGAAAGGGTTCCACCGCCGCTATGGTTCGCGCCCTGCTTACCGCCGCCGGCTGCCGCACCGGCCTGTTTTCCTCACCGGCGGTGACGGGACTGCGGGAGACCGTCGCCATTGACGGCGTGCCTGTTTCCGAGGGGGAGTTCGCCGCTCTCACCGAAGAGCTGATTCGCCGTCAGCCTGAGATGGGGGAGGCGGGGACACTGTCCGAATTCGAATTGCTGACGGCCCTGGCGCTGCTGCATTTTTCCCGCGAGCGGGTGGATTTCGCTGTTATGGAGTGCGGTATGGGGGGCCGGGACGACGCCACCAACGTGGTGCCCGCGCCAGCCGCCGCCGTGCTGACCCCGGTGGCGCTGGATCATACAGCCTGGCTGGGGAAAACGGTGGAGGAAATCACCCGGAACAAATGCGGTATCCTCAAGCCAGGCTGCACGGCGGTAACCTCTCCCGATCAGTGGCCGGAGGCCCTCGGCGTGCTCTATGAGGAAGCGGCGAAGAGGGGGGTCACGGTGCGTATGCCCTCGGCCGGGTCGGTTTCCCACCGGGAGGAGGGGGTTGAGGGGACCTCTTTTACCTGGAGGGGCCAGCGGCTGTTCCTCCCGCTGGCCGGCTCCCATCAGGTGGACAATGCTCTGACAGCGATCGAAGCTGCGCGGGTATGTGTGCCGGAATTGTCTTCGCAGGCGGTGGAGCAGGGACTTTCGCAGGTTCGTATGCCCTGCCGGCAGGAATGGATGCCAGGAACGCCTCCCGTCCTGCTGGACGGGGCCCATAATCCCCATGGAGCGCTGGCCCTCGCCGATACCGTCCGTCGACTGCTGAAGGGCCGGCGGGTGATACTGATCGCCGCCATGCTGGCGGATAAGGATGAGGCGGGCTGGGCCTCCGCCCTCGCTCCTTTGTGCGCTGCCGCCGTATGCTGCGAGGCGAAGGGACCACGGCCGTCCCTGCCGGCGGAGGAACTGGCTGCCTGTCTGCGCCGGCAGGGCTGCCCGGCGGTGGAGACGGCTTCCTCACCCGTGGAAGCGCTGCGTCTGGCGGAGGAGCTGGCCGCCGGGGATTCCGACACGGTCGTGGCGGTTGCTGGGTCCTTCTATCTGTGTGCGGCCCTGCGGCCCCTCCTCCTGTCACGTGGCGGCAGCGGACTGCATGGCTATTCGATGTAAATCGCCGTTTTCAGACTCCAAACGACAAACAACCGGTCGTTTCAACAGAATATCTGCCGTTCTGACGGCGGTATTCCCGTCGTAAAACGGGGACAAGCCTCTATCATGGGATAGAGGCTTTTTTTGCGTGTATAACCGGATGGAAGTGGGGAATGTCGAATGTCTTACCGTATCGAAACGGAAGGGGATACCATGACCGCCTGGCTGGGCGGGGAGCTGGATCACCATACCGCCGCCCAGATGAGGGAACAGGTGGACGCCGCGGTGGACCGCCTGAAGCCGCACCAGCTGCGGCTGGATTTCAGCGGCATCAGCTTTATGGACAGTTCAGGCGTGGGGCTCATCATGGGCCGTTACCGCCTGATGAATATGCTGGGGGGCGGACTGACAGTCACGGGATGCTCCGACCGGGTGAGAAAAATGCTGATGCTGGCCGGCCTGGAACGGCTCAACATACTGGAATAAAGGGAACGGAAGGGAAGGAATACATAGATGAAACCGATCAACCAGATGAAGGTGGTTTTTCCCAGCCTGTCGTCCAACGAGGCCTTTGCACGGTCGGTCGCCGCGGCGTTCGTGGCGCAGCTCGACCCGGCGGTAGATGAACTGGCGGACCTGCGCACTGCGGTATCCGAAGCGGTTACCAACTGCATCGTGCACGCCTACGCCGACAGGATCGGCGATATTACGCTGACCGTCCGTCTGTACGAGGGCGGGAAGGTGTCGATCAAAATCCGCGACAGGGGCTGCGGCATCACCAATATTTCGCAGGCAATGGAACCGTTGTTTACCACCGGCGGCGAGGAACGGTCGGGCCTCGGCTTTTCGGTAATGGAGAGTTTCACCGACCGGCTGAAGGTCACCTCCCATCCCGGACGGGGTACCTGCGTCACCATGGAAAAGCGGGTGGCGCAGAAAATTGGCCGCGGCAGAGAGGAGGACGGCTCGGCCTCCTCCGCCGGTAAAGGGCGGTCGAAAAAACATTGATCGGGCGGGAGGAGCGGATTTGTGAGAACATCGGGCTGGTCCATTCCTGCGCCCGGCGTTTTCTCGGCCGCGGAATCGAATACGACGATCTGTTTCAGGCAGGCTGTATGGGCCTGGTAAAGGCGGCGGACGGCTTCGACGAGGAGCGGGGCCTGCGTTTTTCTACTTATGCTGTACCGGTAATCCTGGGCGAAATCCGCCGTCTGTTCCGCGATGGCGGCACGGTCAAGGTCAGCCGTTCCCTGAAGGAGTTGTCGATGCACGCTGTGCGGGAGCGGGAGAGTTTCCTCACCTCCCAGGGACGGGAACCCACCGTCAACGAGCTGGCAAACCTGCTGGGGGTGGAACCGGAACAGGCGGTGGAAGCGCTGGGCGCCTCTCTGCCGCCCCTGTCTCTCACCCGATCCTCCGACGAGGACGATGGGGAGCAGATTGATCTGCCCGTTTCCCCCCCCGAGGAAAAAATAACCGATCATCTGGCCCTGCGTCAGGTGCTGGGGGAACTGCCTCCTCAGGACCGCGCCCTGATCGTGCTGCGCTATCTCAACAGCAATACCCAGCAGGCTACCGCCGAAAAGCTGGGGATGACCCAGGTACAGGTATCCCGTCGGGAACGGGCCATCCTGGCCCGTATGCGGGAAAAACTGACTGGCTAGAATCAAGTGGAAAACAAAGCCGCCCGGATTGTGATCCGGGCGGCTTTGTGATATACTGTCCTCAACCGCAGGAACGACGGTCGAGGATCGGAAGAATACCCTTTCGGGACGAAGTCCCTCCGCGGCACTCGCCGCGCCGGATATCAATCCAGGTGGATAAAAATTGATGATATACTGACGCCAGGCATTGACACGGACTCCAGGAGTCCATCTGATTTTTAATAGTGACTTGAGGGGGAGAGACCTGATGTTTTCAATAAAGAAAAAACTTCTGACTGCCGGAGCAGCCGCTGCGCTGGCGGTTACCTTGACAGGGTGCCATGCGGTGATGTACTTTCAGCAGGAAGTGATGGGCTTTGACGCTTCCGGATATGTGGAGGCGACGCTGGACTGCCAGTATAAAGCGGAATTTCAGGAATATAAAAAACTGACCAAGAGTACCGATGAGGAGGCCGCGAATATTTACGAAGAAGGGATGGAAGCGGAAAGTATATCGTTTGAATATTTCTATAATGTCACCCTGAACGACGACGACCGGGCCAAAGTGATCGACATGTATAAATTATTGTATACGAAGGCGCAGTACACCGTGGGGGAAGCGGTGCGGAACAAGAGCGGTTCCGCCGACCGCTACATGGTGGAAGTGCGAGTGAAGCCGCTGCAGATATTTGACAATATCCAGAGTGATTATGAAGTTTTCTGGGAAGAGTTCTCCGGCCGCTATACGGAGGAGGAGCTGCTGGCGATGACCAATAGCGAGCAGGAGGGATACATCAGCGCCTACGTGGGTGGGGTCATCAATCTGATCAATCGCCACATTGACACGGTGACCTATGGGGAAGAAACCGCCATACAGGTTCGTGTGGAAGAAACCACCAACGGTTTTTATGAGATGAACAAACAGGATTTTCAGGCGGTAGATATGGCAATCATCGCCTACTGATCAAAAGGAGGGAGACGGCGCACCGTCTCTCTTCTTTTTTGCGCGTGGGGGAAGAAAGGACTTGACAAAGGCGGGGTTTATGGTAAAATAATTTGCGTGCCGAATGCACATCCGAGTGAGGGCCTTTAGCTCAGTTGGTTAGAGCAACCGGCTCATAACCGGTCGGTCCCGGGTTCGAGTCCCCGAAGGCCCACCATTGACGGGACGCCGGAGGCCGGCTCGCCGGCCTCCGCATCTTATTTGACATACAGGGGTTTAGCTCAGTTGGTAGAGCAGTGGTCTCCAAAACCACGTGCCGAGGGTTCAAATCCTTCAACCCCTGCCACGTCGCCGCAAGCTACAAATCGCTTGCGGCGATTTTTTTGTTATGGAAACCACCGGCTGTGCCGGTGGAGGACCCTCATAAAAAGCTTTAGCTTCAAGCACCGAGCGAAGCGAGCTACTAACAACAATCTTAATAGTAACGAAAAGATTATCGTTAGAATAGGATTGCCCGTTTACGGGCGGCAGGGCAAGTGATGTGAAAGAGAGACATTTCAGTGCGTCTTTAGATGTTTGACGGTAACCATGCCCTTCCAGGGCTTACTCAAGCCACCAGCTAAGCTGGTGGTCATGACTATTGAGCTAAGAAGGATTTACCGCCTTGCCATGATTTTTTCGTAAAAGGGTATAAAAACGAATCTCGCCAGTTATTCAGCGTCCTTTTTATTCACTGTTTCCCTCTTTATGAATAGAAAAGCATTGAACTGAAATCAAAATCTTACGACAAGTTGAGAAAAACCATCGGTCACCAGATTCTCCCTACTTCAAACAGAATCAATTCTTTTGTCTTTTGGCAGCTGATTATTGCCTGCCGTCTGATTTCTTGCTGCTTCAGGGCTTTTTTACGCTGCATTTCCTGAAAATGCCCCTGCCCAAAGAGCGTTTATGATAGTTTGACAATATTAAGTGATGCGCCGGTACCCTCTTGTAACGTAATGGTTCCATTTACACCATATAATTGCAATGACAATA
>Ga0224740_10130_pt1 | contig 18709 bp, 17 predicted proteins | sample LIM_E_Water_Bulk_FD_161634 | JGI IMG/M metagenome (GOLD analysis project Ga0224740, IMG submission 161634) | Enriched cells from gastrointestinal tract of the lab mouse from Pacific Northwest National Laboratory (PNNL), Richland, Washington... | ecosystem: Host-associated > Mammals > Digestive...
AGCCGCTTTTTACAGAAAATTCTCCTAGTATCAAGCCTGCCATAACGCTTAGTGGAGTGGAGAGCATACTCGGTGTATTGACTGCGGCAAGTCTTAGACCATCAATTGCCAGTTCTAAGATTAGAAACTGCCAAACCAGTGGAACATTGACATCTTCTTTTACCATAATAAAATCAAAGTTGGACGGTATCCAGTCGGGGTTTTGCATAAGCAGCAAAAAGGTAGGGGTAATAAAGTAGGTTAGTATTAAAATAATAAATCGTGAAAGTCTTAAATAAGTACCTGTAACGGGTGGAAAATAAAAATCGTCTGCTTCCTGTATCATATCGAATATACTAATCGGTAAAATCATTGCAGAAGGTGAGTTATCGACCAATATAATAATATTTCCTTCTAGTATTTGTGCAGAAGCGGTGTCAGGGCGTTCCGTATATTTAAACTTTGGAAATGGATTAAACCATTTTGAAGTATATAAGCATTCGGCAAGGCTTTCTTGATTGAGAGTCAATGCATCAACTTTAATATCTTTAATGCGGTCGCGAATTTTTTTTAGAAAATTTTTATCAACACGGCTGTCCATATAACACAATGCAATATCTGTTTTGGAAGCTTTTCCAGCACTAAGAATTTCCATACGCAAATCTGTACTACGAATACGACGGCGTATAAGCGCTGTATTAAATATTAGTGTTTCGACAAAGCCATCTTTCGAACCACGCAGTACTTTGTCTTTGCTGGGTTCAGAAACACTTCTTGCTGGATACTGTCTTGCGTCAATAAGGACACACTCATCAAATCCATCAATAAAAATCGCAAATACGCCAGAAAGAATATTTTTAATGATACCATTGAAATCTGTTGATAAGTTTATATCCACACTAGGAAGAATTTTATTTAATTCTGACGCTTTTTGTGGCATATCTGCTGCCTGAATCCCCATTAAATACTGGAAAATTTTCTGCATAAAATCTTCATCACAAAATCCGTTTATAAAATAAAAAACTGCTCTTTTTTCGCCAATTAAAATCTCTCTGCTTACGATATCAAAACTAGCGTCCGCCTGCAGTTCACGATCCATAAATTGCTTATTTTCTTCAAAATTCTGATACATATGCAACCCATGCCTTTCTAAAATTTTTCATTAATATGCTGTACAGCCAAAAGATTTGTCGTACTATATATCATCTGCTCCGGCATAGTATATGGAAGAAATGAAAAATTATGTGAACTTAGCAAGGGTTGCTTAAAAAAATCATTTATTGTTGTGCAAGCCGCACAATTTTTTCCATGTCTGCAATTAATTCTTTTGAGTAGTCTTCAGCTTCCTGATATATCATAGTAGCTTTGGAATAGTCTTGTTCATTGATTGCTTTGATTACTGCTGCACCATAACGATGAAACTTTCGGTGTTTATCGCCAAGGTCATTCCATATTGGAACTACTTCTGGAATGGTAGGGGTCATAGCATAGTAAAAATGTCCAAAACCACATTTGGAGGAATCAAGCTGTAATGGTGTAATATTATGTGTTTTTATCATATTTTTTAAATTGTTAAGCCATGTATGATGTGATGAGATTGCCGTATTCATATATTTTATAAATTCACGGTTTTCCATATGATAAAATGCATCTTTTGTCATATTTCCCATCTTTTTTACGGATTCATCTAATGTTTTTTCAATATCTACCACTGGCTGGACAGCATCCTTTAAGTTCTGCCCAACTTGCCGCATAAAATCAGCACTTTCTTTTAATTGATTCTCCATTTCTGTTGAAGCACTGCTAATTTCTTCACTGACAGCAGCAATAGAACTAATGGATTCGTTCACTTTGGAAACATGTTTCTGACTTGCATTATTTAATTCCCATATATTTTTGATTTTATCATTCATATCGTCTAAGGTGCTGATGGTATCGGCGGCACTCCGAACGCTTTTTTGAGACGCTTTTTTCATATTGTCTACAAAATCACCCATATCTTTTGTCATCTTCTGTGTCTGTTCTGCTAAAGTACGAATTTCGTTCGCGACAACGGCAAATCCTTTTCCGGCTTCTCCGGCCCTGGCAGCTTCAGCAGCGGCATTAAGCGCAAGAAGATTTGTCTGCAAAGAGATAGAATCAATCCCTGCAATTACATCGCTTAGGCGTTTAATTACTTCAAATAAATTATCCATATCTTTCTGCATTTCGCGAGATTGGTTAATTGCTCCGCCAGAAAGTTCTTTAATCGTTGTCAGTTCATTCTGACCAGCTTGAATTTTCTGGTAAACTTCATCAGTTTCTGAAGAAACTTGGAGGATCGTATTTGTCAATTCTTCATGCTGATTATTAGATTTCCCATTTAAAGAACTTTCATATGCATTTCCGAAAATGGTTTCTGTTGCCTTGATAATATTTTCAGAAATATCCATAATTCTTTCCGTTTGATACTGCATGGTTAAATCAAGAGAACTAATCTGCATTACTGCCTTAATGTTTTTTTCAAAGATATCCGCAAAAGCCTTTCTGCCGTTATTAAGACGCTGGTAAATATTGTACAGCTCCGGCTCTTTTGAATAATCAGCTTCCTTTAACTCTGAAACAGCTTTCATAAGTACCTTTTTTTTGCTTCCGATTGCCATATAAATTAACCTCTTTCTTTCATGAAATAATTATAATGTGCTGCCTTATAGGTATTTGCGATACCAGTTTTTAAATTTGGCGTTATTTTCATTGTACCTTTTTGTGTGCTTTTTTTCAATATATAATTAATAATTTCATTTTAGTCAGCATAAAATCGCAGAAATGCTAAAAAACATGAAATTTACAAAATAATTAAATTGCTATACCAAGAAAATAATGATAGAATAATATCAGTATTGCATATTTGTCAGAAATTTCCGATAGTAAAAAAGGAAAATTTTATATAATTTGGGAGGGTTAGAAATGGATGATAAATTATCATTTTATAATACGCTGACTAGGAAGATAGAGCAATTTATACCCAATGAGGACGGAAAAGTATCCATGTATACTTGTGGACCAACAGTATATCATTATGCGCATATCGGGAATCTGCGGTGTTATATTATGGAAGATTTACTAGAAAAAACGCTGCGCTATATAGGTTATGATGTTAAGCGGGTTATGAATATCACTGATGTAGGACACTTATCCAGCGATGCAGACACTGGTGAAGATAAAATGCTCAAAGGCGCAAAAAGAGAGCATAAAACAGTAATGGAGATTGCGAAATATTATACAGATGCGTTTTTCAACGACTGTGCAAAGTTAAATATTAAAATACCAGAAATTGTCGAGCCTGCTACAAACTGTATACCAGAATTTATACATATGATTGAAGAATTGTTAAATAAAGGCTATGCTTATGAAAGTGGCGGCAATATCTATTTTGATACTGCTAAGTTAAGTGAGTATCATGTTTTTTCCAGCCAAAATGAGAAGGAAATGCTGGTCGGTGCGCGTGATGATGTGGAAGAGGATGTCAATAAAAAAAGTAAAAGCGATTTTGTGCTTTGGTTTACAAAATCAAAATTTGATGCACAGGAATTAAAGTGGGACAGTCCGTGGGGCTTGGGATATCCTGGCTGGCATATCGAATGTTCTTGCATCAGTATTAAACATTTAGGTGAGAATATTGATATTCATTGCGGCGGCGTGGACAATATTTTCCCACATCATACCAATGAAATTGCACAGAGTGAAGCTTATCTGGGACATCCGTGGTGTTATTATTGGTTTCATGTGCATCACTTAAACGATAAATCTGGTAAAATCAGCAAATCCAAAGGCGATTTTCTAACGGTGCAGCTTTTGGAATCAAAGGGTTATGATCCATTGGTTTATCGACTGTTTTGTTTACAATCTCATTATCGCAAGCCGCTGGAATTTTCTTATGATGTGCTGGATAATATGAGTGCGGCATATGACAAGCTGGTGAAAAAAATCGGCACGCTGGATAAATCTGGTGAGGTTCAGCAGGATAAATTTGAGAAATACAAAAGGCGGTTTGAAATTGCTGTCTGTGATGACTTAAACTCTGCAATGGCGATTACAGTTCTTTACAATATGCTGAAAGCAGATATTTCTGATGCCACAAAGTATGCGCTTGCAGAAGATTTTGATAAAGTATTATCGCTGAACCTAACAACGGCTCATGCGGCAAAAGAAGCAGAAAACGGCATAGAAGCAGAATTAGAGCAATATATTTTGGCAAAAATAGACGAACGCAGCGCAGCAAAGAAAGCAAAAGATTTTGCAAAAGCGGACGCAATTCGTGCAGAATTATTGGAAAAGGGTATTGTATTGGAAGATACCCGCGAGGGTGTTAAATGGAAGAAAGCATAAATCAGCAGGAAACGAGTCTGCTTTCGGAACTGCATAGAGTATTTGGAGAAAGGACGGTGGATCTGCGCACATACTCACCGTTAACCTTAGCGTATATTGGAGATGCCGTTTTTGAGATTATTATTCGGACTTTAATCGTAGAAAAAGGACAACAGGCGGCAAATATGCTGCATAAGTGCACTACAAAGATTGTCTGCGCACAGACACAGGCGAAAATGGCAGATACATTACAAAACATAATGACAGAACAGGAACAAGATATCTACCGGCGCGGTAAAAATACAAAACTGCATTCCTCCGCAAAAAATGCAAGCCTTTCTGACTATCGGAAAGCAACAGGATTTGAAGCATTGTGTGGCTATCTGTTTTTAAAGGGAGAAACAGCTAGAATAATGGAACTTGTAAAACTAGCATTGGACAATTTATAATTGTTTTACAGCGGGTGATGGTGTATACAGATGCACAAAGGGAAATTGCCGGGGTTGCCGCATGAAAGAAAATAGATACAAGATATTGCAATACTATATTGTGTTTTGCACTATATCTTATATCGTCAAAGCTTATTGCGACAGTCCCAGTATCACAGAATAGGGAAAGGAATACAAAATGCGGTACAATGAATTTACCATTGAGGGAAGAAATGCCGTGATAGAGGCGTTTCGTTCCGGCAAGCCGATTGACAGGCTTTTTATACTAGATGGTGCGCAGGAAGGTGCAATACAAACAATAAAGAAAGAAGCAAAAAAACATGATACTACAATCAAATTTGTAACAAAAGAACGTCTGGATCAGATAAGCGAAACTGGGAAACATCAAGGAGTAATTGCGTATGCGGCGGCTTATGAATATGCACAGGTTGCGGATATTTTAGAACGGGCACGTCAGAAAAATGAACCACCGTTTTTGTTCCTTCTTGATAATATTGAAGACCCGCATAATTTAGGTGCAATTATAAGAACGGCGAATCTTGCAGGAGCACATGGTGTGATTATCCCTAAAAACCGCGCCGTAGGGCTTACGGCAACCGTAGCGAAAGCCTCAGCAGGTGCGATAAACTATACCCCGGTGGCAAAAGTGACAAATCTTTCTAAGACCATAGAAGAACTAAAAAAAGAGGGGATATGGTTTGTCTGCGCTGATATGGATGGTACGAGTATGTATCACTTAAATTTAAGAGGTGCTATTGGACTGGTTCTTGGCAGTGAGGGCGAAGGCGTCAGCAGGCTGGTAAAGGAAAAATGTGATTTTACAGCGATGATTCCCATGAAAGGGGATATTGATTCTCTCAATGCATCAGTGGCGGCAGGTATACTGGCATTTGAGATTGTGCGGCAGAATCACTTTTGTTAAAATGAAATGGAGAAACTATGTCAGGAAGGTATGGCAATACGACAGACGAGGAATTAATCGACCGTATTCGTCAAGGAGAATCGCAGATAACGGATTATATTATGGAAAAATATAAAAATCTGGTGCGGAAGAAAGCGAAATCTATGTATATTTTGGGTGCGGACAATGACGATTTAATCCAAGAAGGCATGATTGGTCTTTTTAAGGCAGTGCGGGACTATGACGCAGGCAGAGATGCAAGTTTTTATACGTTTGCAGATTTATGTGTATCCAGACAAATGTATAACGCAGTACAGGCGTCGCGCAGAGAGAAACATGCTCCATTAAATTCTTATATATCACTCTATGAAGATATGGCAGAAACAGAAGAAGATGGTGCTATGGAACTTGTGAATGTAATCGCTTCCAATATAGAAACAAATCCTGAACAAATTTTTATTGACAAAGAAAATGTGGCACAAATTGAGGCGATTATAGAAAAGGAACTAAGCAGCTTTGAAAAGCAGGTTCTTGACTTGTATATTACTGGAATGGCATACTCGCAGATCGCAAAAGTTCTGGGACGGGATGAAAAATCAACAGATAATGCATTGCAGCGGTTAAAGACAAAATTGCGGCGTGCTGTAAATAATCAAAATAAAATTAAATAGCAAAATAAGAAATAATTTAATAGCAAAATAAGGAAGGAGTAATATTTTATAATGAGAAGAAAGGATTTATTTCAAAGGAATTTATTTCAAAAGACATTAAAACAAATTTCACATACAGGGCTTGCAGCGGTTGCGGCAGTAACAATGGCATGGGGAAGTTCTCCAGTTTTAACACAGGCAGCAGAACTTCCGGCAGCGCTTCCCCAGCAGCCAGTGGCGGAAATACCAGCGGCAGGAACCCCAGCGGCAGGGGAGGCAGCAGCCGATATACCAGCATCGGTCGGCGTACCGACAGCAGAAACACCCATAGCAGGCGTACCAGCAGTTGGAACACCGACGGCAGAAACGCCAGTAGCAGGACTGCCAACAGTGGAGCCGCTTCCGGGGTATGTGCGCAGCGTTTATACAAATGAATGGATTCCGGCAGAACAGGCAGCGGTGCGTCCGATTGCAATTATGATGCCGACGGATAAGGTGGCACAGCCTTCTTATGGTATCAGCAACGCGAAAGTGCTATATGAAATTATGGAGGAAGGCGATATTTCACGTCAAATGGCAATTATCGACAATTGGACAGGTTTATCAAAAATCGGTAATGTTCGGAGCTGCAGGGCTTATTATATACCGGAGGCAACAGAATGGGATTCTATTTTAGTGCATTTCGGTGGTGTATTCTATATGAAAGATAGGATTACAGCGGCGGATATTACAAATATCTCTGGAACTTCACAGTATGGCACAGGCGGCGGTGCACCAGGCTCCAATGCATTTTTCCGTACCTCAGACCGCAAAGCACCGCATAATGCCTATGCAAGCGCAGCAGGTATTATGACCGCGTGTACACAACTTGGTTATCCGGTAAATCTTAGAGAGGGATTTTATAATCCGAAACATTTTACATTTGCAGTAGGCGTAAATACATTAGATCAGTATGGTGCAGCGGCAGCTACAGCCAATAATATTAATTTATCAAATGTATTTCCCTATACAAAAAGTGCATTTACATATAATCCGACAGATGGAATGTATTATAAGTCCATTCACGGAAAAGCCCAGAAAGACGGTACAAATGGAGAACAATTAAAATTTGCCAATGTAATTGTACAAAATACAAAGTGGGCAAAAGTTGATGCCAAGGGATATCTGGCATTTCAGAATTATGATACAACAGAGGATGGATATTTCTTTACAAAAGGTAAATGCATCCATGTGACATGGCAGAAAATAGGGGATTATACGCCGACTGTATATTATGATGACTTAGGAAATGAAATTCAGCTAAATGAGGGTAAAACATATATTGCAATTGCACAAAAGGGAAGAGCGGTTGCGTTTAATTAAAGAACTTGATATATGTTTTTATAATATATACTGCTAAACCGTTAAATTTTCTGATTAACTTGGCTACATAACGCCAACCATATACGTTTAACCAATGCAGTACGATAAATCTTGGCGTTATTCTCCTGCAAGATTGGAGAAATAGACAAGCAAGATGTGTCACTTATTTTTTCTACAGTTCCTTAGTGTAAAATGGTTGCCGTTTACAAGGCTAAACTGTAAAACAAGATGGGAGAGGATTTGAAAGATGACGTGTAAAGATGTAAAAATTGATATTGGAAATGCTGTACAGGCGAGGTTATCGCTGTATATACAGGACAACGATCTTGAAATGTATGGCGAGCGTAAACGGCCGCTTGTTTTGGTATGTCCAGGCGGTGCATATGAATTTGTTTGCTGCCGCGAAGGGGAACCAATTGCGTTACAGTTTCTAACAGCAGGATGCCATGCAGCAGTACTTTGGTATGATATTTCTGTACAAGGTGTAGCACATCCACAGGAATTATTGGAACTTGCACAGGCAACAGCATATATTCGGGAACACGCAGAAGAATATATGATTGATAAAGATAAAATTATTGTAGCTGGATTTTCCGCAGGTGGTCATTTGGCGGCAAGTCTTGGCTGTTTCTGGCATACGGACTGGCTTGCGCAGGCAACGGGCATGAAAAAGGAGGCATACCAGCCAAATGGTCTAGTACTTGCGTATCCAGTGATTACATCTGGAGAATTTGCGCATAGAGGCTCTTTTGTTAACTTAATGGGCGCTAACGCCTCGCAAGAACTAGAAGAACAGCTTAGTCTTGAAAAGCAAGTTACGGAAAATATGCCGCCGGTGTTTATGTGGCATACTTTTGAGGATGATGCGGTGCCGTTGGAAAATTCTCTGATGTTTGCGGTTGCACTGCGGAAAGCAGGTGTAAATTTTGAATATCATGTATTTCCGCATGGCGGACACGGTTACGCTCTTGCAACAAAAGAAACTGCCGGAAAAGATATGATAGAAATTGAACCACAGTGCGAACAATGGATGCCGCTTTGCAAAAATTGGCTAAAATATAATTACAATGTATAATTATTTTTGTTGCTGACAATCTTCCTTTGCATGCCCATGTGAAATCAAGTAGGGAAGAGTCATATTTCCTCTGTATGGAGCTGCGCATAAAACAAAGAAGCCTGAAAAATAACTCAGACTTCCTGTTTGTGTAAAAGGGGAATTCTTCCGGAATTGCTAATTAGCAAGTTTAGCTTCAGTGCTAAACCTATTTTTATACTACATGGAAAAAAAGTATTCGTCTATAACTATATTGCAAAATAATAAAACAATATTGATTAAAAATTAAGTTTTAAGGAAACTGTGAAGAAATATTTTTTTATTCTATGTTATTTATAAGTTATTTTGCTCAGCGCCTAAACGTTGGTATAGAGGTTCTATAATGGTTTTGCGTCCGATATATCCGAAAATCCGAACGAAAATAATTCCGGTTAAAGAGCCGCAGCTATCAATTAATACATCTTTTAGGGAACCAGCGCGCCCCTCCACAAAAAGCTGGTGAAATTCATCAAGAGCTGCAAATCCCGTGCATAGAATGCTGGCAGTTATAACAAGCCAAATGCCGCGGATGCCATAGACATACAGTGGTATGGAAATAGAGATGGCAAGCAGAAAATACTCGGTAAAATGTGCACATTTGCGGATATAGTAATGAATTTTGCGAATACAGCGGCTGATTTGCTGGTCAGATAGCTGTAAGTCAAGAACATGATCCGCCGAAGCAATTATTTTATGGGATACCTTATAGCTAAGCTTTGAACTGGCAGTACCATTCTGGGCAGAAAACGAAAAGATTATATACATCATAATTAGTGCTGGTATAAAAGAAAGCGGTTTTAGTATAAAGCGCATATAATTTATCTCCCTTGGAATATTTTTTAATCTTTTTGAAAATATATTTTTTATTATAATATCCCAAAATACGAGCGACAAGTTAAATTTTTATTATTAATTTATTGATATTTTATTATTTTTTGTAAAGAGTATAACAGGAAAAATACAATAATATCTGTACTTTTTGTTTTTTTATGATAAAATAGTAATATCAGAAGCAGTAATCTATTTATTGATTGCTAAAAAAATATGCAGGGAGGAATAATTATGTCAGACAACCTAAAGCTTTCAAGAGATGAGATTATTATATGTTATAGGGATGATGTGATAAAGCTTATGAAGTATCTGCCTTGGCTGCAAAATGTCAGCGGCGGGAATGTTTCAAGTGTTTATAGTGGGCAGGGAATTGATAAGTGTTCACTGGCTGTACCAGTTTATGATTCGACACTGTTAAATTTTATTAAAGAGATTAAAAATACAGATTTTTTAAACCGGAATTATACATATACTTATTCAAGATACCGCATAAAAACCGCAGCGGACGAGCTTCGTGTAATAGATGCCTGCACATTGCAGGACATTACGGTTTTGGGGGATATTTTGTCGAAATATTCTTTTAAAGGTGATATTAAGGGCGCAGTTTGGACGGAGGGTGTTCAAAACGGTGTGTATTTGGCACTTTTATTAAAACTCAAGGATTTGATGGAAATGCGGAAACCGCTGGAATATTAATTTGCATGGTTTTTTCTTAGGTTATAATGCAACAAGATTCTAACAAAGATTCTAGTACACCATTTTTTAATTCCTCATATACAAAGCACTCGCTATTTGCATCATTGCCGCGTTGTCGTCAGTCAACGATGCCACCGCATCGCTTCCTTCCTCCGCCTTGCACTGATACAAATATCAAGCACTTTGTATACGAGGATTAAGAAAACGGTGTACTAGCAATAAAAGCAAAATATCAAGGAGACAGGTATGGGAGAGAAATCATTACACAAAAAACGATATATTGTGGAGAAAGCAAAGGATGTATTTCATAGAATGGGATACAAAGCAGTAACCATGAAGGACATTGTGGAGGAATGCGATATTAGCAGAGGCGGACTATATCTGTACTTTTCCAATGTAAAGGAGCTTTTTGAAGCCGTGCTGGAGCAGGAAGCGGAAATAAACAAAGATATTATGGAGTCACTGGAGGAAAAAGACATAACCCCCGGCGAAATGATGTTGTTGTATTTAAGCCAGCAGAAAAAAGAAATTTTAAAGAAAAATGGCAATCTTTCAGTTGCAAAATTTGAATATATGTTTGATAATAAGGCGCAGGATATTAAGGACTTTCGAAGGGCATACTTTAATAAGGCGGTTGTCGGCTTAGAGCAGATTATTATAGACGGTGTGGGGCAAGAGTGGATGGTTTGCGATAATCCGGCTGCTGCCGCAAGAAATATTGTATATACGTTAGAGGGATTAAAAGTGACTGCACAGACAACAGGACTTACATCAGATGATATGGATAAAGAGATAGAGTATATTATGAGTACATTGGGAATGGTAGTAGAATAAATTGAGCAGGGGATTGTTTTCACCCCTGCTTTTGTATATTGCTTACTGTGTTCCATCTGCTGTTTTGGTAGTATACTTTCTCTGTATGGGGCTGTGCATAAAGAAAGACAGGTGGTGTTTTGAAAAATAATAGAAAAAGGGTAGACACACAACCCAAGCTGCAAGGGAAACACTTTAAAAATATAGGGTATCAAAAAATAGTGATTGTTTTAGCGTCCATATTGCTTCTACTTAGTGCGTTGGTTGGCGGTTATATTATTTATATGATAGTTACGTATCATCGAATTGCAGATAATACAGTACTTGAAGTTAGTCAAACGGCTGCATCAAAGAATAATATAATTCAATGTGGTGAGGAATATACAGCGCTCACTTATAATATTGGATTTGGCGCATATAGTGATGATTATAGTTTTTTTATGGATGGCGGGAAATATTCCAGAGCCTTTAGCAAAGAGGCAGCAGTGAAAAATGTCACTGGTGCAGCAGAAGCGGCACAAGCCTGCAATCCGGATTTTGTGCTTTTTCAGGAGGTCGATCTTGATTCCACACGAAGCTATCATATAAACCAATATGAAATAATTCAAGAATATTTTGTCGATTTTGCAGCGAATTTTGGTGTAAATTATCATTCCAGTTATTTAATGGTTCCGTTAAATGAACCACATGGTGCTTCTACGGCAGGACTGGCGACTTTTTCAAAGTTTTCTATGTATTCCGCACTGCGGCGCAGTCTGCCAATTAGCGGTGGAATTGGGAAGTTTATTGATTTAGACAGGGCATATGTAATTACAAGGCTTCCGGTGGAAAATGGAAAGGAATTGGTTATTTTTAATGTACATTTGTCTGCATATGCAACAGATGATACCATTGTAGGGCAGCAGATCGCTATGCTGAGTGAAGATATGAAACAGGATTTAGCAGCAGGCAATTATATTTTATGTGGTGGCGACTATAATCAGGATTTGCTTGGAAATTCTCCAGAGGTATTCCAAACAGCACAGACGGATGCAAACTGGGCAAAGCCTTTTCCAACGCAGCTGCTACCGGAAGGAATGGCACTGTCATATGATTTATTATCCAAAGAGGAACATGATAACCGGAAACCCTCATGCCGTAATGCGGATAAGCCATATGAAGAGGGTGAGAGTTTTGTCACAATGGTTGATGGATTCTTGATATCTGACAATCTGGAACTCATCGAAATCAATACTATAGACACAGGCTTTGCCTATTCCGATCACAATCCGGTGATGATAAAATTTAAGCTGAAAGAGTAAATGGAAAAAATAATAGGAAGGAGCAATCAACAACAATGAGAATGTATGATTTAATTATGAAGAAACGAAACGGCGGCGCTTTGACGGAAGAAGAAATCCGATATATGATTAACGGTTTTACAATAGGGGAAATTCCGGATTATCAAATGTCAGCAATGATGATGGCAATTTATTTTCAGGGAATGAACGAGAGTGAAACGCTGGCGCTTACAATGGAAATGGCAAAAAGCGGTGATATGCTGGATCTAAGCGATATTAAGGGAATCAAAGTGGATAAGCATTCCACAGGCGGCGTAGGCGACAAAACTTCCCTTGCATTAACGCCAATGGTGGCGGCTTTGGGTGTGCCTGTAGCGAAGATGAGCGGCCGTGGTTTAGGGCACACGGGCGGTACCATTGATAAACTGGAGAGCTTTGCGGGATTTTCAACAGGGATTTCGGAAAGACAGTTTCGGGATCAGGTAAATCGGATAGGGATTGCGATTATGGGACAGACTGCGGATTTAGCACCTGCGGATAAAAAGCTTTATGCACTTCGTGATGTAACGGCAACAGTCGACAATATGTCTTTAATTGCTTCCTCTATTATGAGCAAGAAGCTTGCAGCAGGTGCAGATGCGATTGTATTAGATGTTAAGACTGGAAGCGGCGCATTTATGAAAAAAGAGGAAGATTCTTTCGCGCTTGCACGTGAAATGGTGAAACTCGGCACCAATGCAGGAAGAAAAACAATTGCGGTGGTTTCGGATATGGATCAGCCGTTAGGGTATGCCATAGGGAATGCATTGGAGGTAAAAGAAGCCATTGATACATTAAACGGCAGAGGACCGACAGATTTTGTAGAACTATGTATAACATTAGGCTCTTATATGGTGCAGGCTGCGGGTAAGGCATCTTCGGATGAGGAGGCAAGGGCAATGCTTGCAAAGTGTATTGATGATGGTAGTGCACTGGCGAAATTGGCTGATTTTATTGAAGCGCAGGGCGGTGATAGGGAACTGGTATATCATCCAGAACGGCTTCCGCAGGCTTCAATTGTGGAAGAAATTATTTCACCATGTGATGGGTATGTTCAGAAAATTGTATGTGATGAAATTGGAATATGTTCCTTGATTTTGGGCGGCGGGCGTGAAACAAAGGATAGTAAAATTGACCTTTCTGTAGGGTTGATACTACATAAAAAAGTAGGAGATGCTGTGAAAACAGGTGAGCCGCTTGCTGTGATTTATGCCAATGAATATGGCAAATTGGAGGCAGCAAGAGCCCGATTTTTAAAGGCGTACACAATTAACAGTGCCGCTGTAGCAAAAAAGCCGCTTATCAAGGGAATAGTGAACGCGTAAAAGACATAAAATGAAGTATAGAAATTATACTTCATTTTTTATGGTGCTGATATGACGAAACGGGATTTGCTGAAACAAGATTTAATAAGTGCCGGAGAACGCTTTGCAGATACGTTTTCCATGCCCAAAGATATGGTAGTAAACGCTACGCTGCTGCATATGGTGGGAGAGTCTGATATTTTTGTGGAGAATTTCAAAGGGATTATTTCCTATACCTGTAATGAAATCTTAATCAAAGGAAATCACACAAAGTTCTGTGTCTGCGGCGAATGTCTTGTTATTGCGTACTATTCCAATGAGGATATGAAAATATCAGGACATATTAAAGAAGTAAAGGTAATAAGAGAGGCATGAGGTGGGGCTCTTGCAGAATAAATGGATACGTTTTATAAAAGGCTGTTTGGTAATTAGACTTGGCGGCGATTATTTGGAACGTTTTTTAAATATGTGCAGATTGCATAATATCTATTTGTGGGATATTCGGCGCAGCGAGGATATTTGTTATTGTGAACTGTATGCCTCCGATTTTTTTAGGCTTCCTCCTCTGCTCAGAAAGACAGGCACAAAGGTGAAAGTAATGAAAAAGCGCGGGATTCCCTTTTACATTCCTTTTCTGAAAAAAAGGATTATTTTTTTTATAGGGGTGGCATCTTGCCTTATTATGCTGAATGTTGTAACAGATTATGTATGGGCAATTGAATATATTGGAAATTTGCAAATTAGTGATGACGAACTAACTGATTTCCTGGAGGAGCAAGAAATTCATTATGGAATGAGAAAGGATAGTCTGGATTGCGAGGCAAAGGAAAAGAAACTGCGAGAAACATTTCCAACGGTTACATGGACTTCAATTTATTTTGAAGGGACGAAGTTATATATTGAAATAAAAGAAAACGAGAAATCGGAGCCCGTAGAAATAAAAACAAAAGGTATGGATATTGTGGCAGATGCTTCAGGTACAATCACTTCTATATTGACAAGAAACGGCGTGCCCAAAGTAAAAGCAGGCGAAACTGTGGAGGAGGGACAAATACTTGTAGCAGGAGGTGTTCCAGTATATAATGAAGCACAGGAAGTGATTGATTATCAGATATATGACGCTGATGCAGATATTTGGATACAGACAGTGATTGACTATCAAGATTTTGTCGGCGAAAGCTATCCTATGATATATTATACAGGCAAGGAGATACATACAGGCTTTGTGGAAGCGTTCGGACGTCATTTTGACGGGCTGTTTCTACATAATCTGTTTCAAAACAAGCAAATAGTCTATGAAACGACAACACAAAAACAGCAGCTTGTTTTGCTTGACAATATTTATTTACCGATCTATTATGGTAAAATTGACAGAAAAGAATACTATTTACGCTATCTTACATATACATCAGACGAAATGGAACAGATATTAACAGACAATTTTGAGAAATTTATTTCAGGTTTGCGCGAAAAAGGGGTACAAATTGTTGAAAAAAATGTTAAAATGGTACAAAATAGAAGTAATAACAAAAGCGGTATGGAAATGATAGGAGAAATTCTTGTGATACAGCCGACCGGAGAACGCAGACCTATTCAAATGCAGCTAGAAACATCAGGAATCCAATAGATAAAAAGGAGTAAGGACATTGGAAGATTATCAAGAACAAATGCATCAAGAATCAATACACCAAGATACAAGACAACAGGGAGCAATGTATCATAATATTATGTATCAAGATTCATTGCAGATAGAAGCAGAGCATATGCAGAATATTTTCGGCGGTAATGATGCCTATATTAAGCAAATAGAAAAAGATTTGCAGGTGGCAATTACGGACAGAAACGGAGAAGTGCATATTTCAGGCAGTCAGGAGGCGGTAAATCGAGCGCGGAAATTAATTGATGAATTGGTAGAACTTTCTAAAAGAGGAAATATAATACAGGAACAAAATGTAGCTTATGGATTGGAGATGTCTAAAGTGAATAATAATAATGCACTTTTGGAGATTGATGCGGACTGCATCTGCCATACGGTCGCCGGGAAGCCGATAAAACCCAAAACATTAGGTCAGAAAACGTATGTGGATGCTATGCGCAAAAATATGATTGTGTTTGGTCTAGGACCTGCTGGAACGGGTAAAACGTATTTGGCTATGGCGCTTGCAATTACGGCTTTTAAAAATCATGAGGTAGAGAGGATTATTCTAACAAGACCCGCAATAGAGGCAGGCGAAAAGCTGGGATTTCTGCCGGGTGATTTGCAAAGTAAAGTTGACCCATATTTAAGACCGCTCTATGATGCGCTTTATCAGATTATGGGAGCAGAGAGTTTTCAAAAGAATATGGAAAAAGGGCTAATAGAGGTGGCGCCGCTTGCCTATATGCGTGGACGGACGCTGGATAACGCCTATATTATATTGGATGAGGCGCAGAATACCACACCGGCACAGATGAAAATGTTTCTTACGCGTATTGGTTTTGGCTCGAAGGTGGTGGTAACAGGCGATTCCTCACAGAAAGACTTGGCAGCAGGCGTACAGTCAGGGCTTGATGTTGCGCAGAAAGTTCTTTCTAAAATCAGCGATATTGCCTTTATCCAATTGACAAGCAGTGATGTAGTAAGGCATCCGCTGGTACAAAAAATTGTGAAAGCTTATGAGGATTACGAGAAAAAGATAAATGATGCCCATTTAAAAGCTGCTCAAAAAACAGCAGAAAGAGCAGGAAAAACAACTGGAAGACAGTTATTCCGTCAGGGCACAAAGAAAGGAGCTAACCCATACAGATGAGAAATAAAGAAGAATCCAAACAGTGGAAGCTGGCGTTGATTGTATTGACGATTTTATTGTCGCTGTCTGCGGTTGGCGTATCGGCATATTACTATGGAAAATCCTTTCGGGATATTTTTGTACTGCTGATGATTGCTGCTGCCAGTTTCGGAGCCATCGTTTTTTCACTGGTACAGTCGGATATTTATCATACACTTCACTATGATAATGGGGCGCATTATATTCGGTTCGTACTGGCGTTCTTGCTTGGCCTAGCTGCCTGCTGCCTGCTGCCAAGCCTGCCCGATTCTGGCTGGGCAGTACCAGCGTTTGCCCTAGCGCTTACACTGTTTTCCAATACTGTGACAGGAATTATCGCATATGCTGGATTAATTAGTATCTGTGTGTATTTTTCAGGAACAGATATTTTGGCATTTTTATTGTATTTTTTGACAGGAAGCATTTTTGCTGTGCTGTTTGAAAAGCTGGACGAAGATTATAGGACAGGCCCGCCGCTGTTTATTGCAATGGTGCTTTATAGTACCTGTATGGCAGCAAAGACTGTTTATCAAAGTTATGGTGTTATGAATGCAGATATTTTTATTATGCCAGTGATTAATATATTTATAACGTTTATCCTAATGCTGGCAGTGCTGAGATTTTACTGCGCGGTTGCGATTGACAGGGAGAAAGGAAAATATCTGTTGATTAACGATCAGGAGTATGAAATGCTTGCCAAGTACAAGACAGAGGATAAGCAGCTTTATTACAATGCAATTCATACGGCATATTTTGCAGAGAAAACAGCCCGTCTTCTGCATATGAATGTAAATGTGGCAAAAAACGGCGGATATTATCACAAAATTATTGTATCTGAGTGTAAAAAGCAGGACAAAACCTTGGAGGAAATCTGTAAGGAAAATAAATTTCCTCCGAAGGCAATACAGCTTTTGCAGGAATTTAACTATAAGGCACAGCCTATAAAGATGAAGGAAACGGTGGCAGTTTACCTTGCCGACTGCGTTGTGTCAACAATTACATATTTGCTTGACAAAAACCATACGACGGATGAGCCGATGGAAAACGTAGATTATGGAAAGGTCGCTGTAGCTGTAATTCGTAGGAAAATTGACCTTGGCATACTTAATGACAGTGATATTTCTCTTGCTGATATAGGCGGAATGGAAAAATTATATACGGGGGAAAAATTATATTATGACTTTTTGCGTGGAGAGTGAAACAGAATTAGAGCTGCCTTTTGATGTGGAAGAAATAGCCGTCTTAGTAATGGAAGAAGCGCTTGCGTATGAAAAATGTCCGTATGAGGCAGTAGTAAATGTGCTTCTTACGGATAACAACGGCATTCAAACGATAAATCGAAATTACCGTGAAATTGACAATCCAACGGACGTGCTGTCATTTCCCAATGTGGATTATGAGCGTCCCGCAGATTTTTCGGGAGTGGAGGAACGAGTGGAGGATTATTTTGATCCAGAGAGCGGGGAATTGCTGCTAGGGGATATTGTTATTTCTATAGAAAAGGTCTACGAGCAGGCGAAAGAGTACGGACACTCACAGCTTCGGGAATATGCATTCCTGATAGCCCACAGTATGCTGCATTTGCTGGGGTATGACCACATGGAGCAAAAAGAAGCTTTGGTGATGGAACAGAAACAGGAGGAGCTTCTTAACAGGCTTGGGATTACGAGAAATAATTAACACACACACATGGAGGTCATAAATGAAGAAAAGGTCCAATTTTATTGTACAAGGGAGTATACTTGCCATAGCAGGCGTGCTGTCAAGGATAATCGGTATTATTAGACGGTTTCCTATGGAGCATATTATCGGGGATAAAGGAAATGGTTTTTATTCTGCTGCGTATGAAGTATATGCGTTAATGCTTATAATATCGTGCTACAGCCTGCCGCTTGCAGTATCGAAAGTCGTATCGTCGAAAGTAAGTCGGAAGCAGTATAAAAGTGCCGAACGAGCTTTTCGGTGCGCAATGGTGTTTGCTATTGTAGCGGGTGGAATTACCTTTTTTGTATGTGAGGTTTTTGGAGATTTTTTGGCAAAAGATTTAATGTTGGAGCCTATGAGTGCTTTGGCGTTAAAAGTGTTAGGGCCTGCGCTGCTGCTGGTTTCTGTAATGGGTGTACTTAGAGGATATTTTCAAGGTCTTGGTACAATGATG
>Ga0224740_10131_pt1 | contig 18650 bp, 11 predicted proteins | sample LIM_E_Water_Bulk_FD_161634 | JGI IMG/M metagenome (GOLD analysis project Ga0224740, IMG submission 161634) | Enriched cells from gastrointestinal tract of the lab mouse from Pacific Northwest National Laboratory (PNNL), Richland, Washington... | ecosystem: Host-associated > Mammals > Digestive...
ACCGTTTCCAAAGTTGTAAACGGCCTGCCCGTAGGCGACTCTTACAGAATCCGGGTTGAAGACGCCATAAAAAAGCTGAATTATCAGGTCAACAGTTACGCACAGGGATTAAAGGCAGATAAAACTCATACCATAGCCCTGCTGATTCCAAACACGGTACAGCCCTTTTATGCATCCCTTGTTTACCATATTAATCTTTCGCTGCTTAAACGCAAATACCGGATGCTGCTATGTTCCACCGACTATGACACAAGCCTGGAACAGGAATACATCACCATGGCGCAGCAAAACAAGGTGGACGGAATCATCGGCCTTACATATAATCCAAATTTAATAATCGAAGAAAGTACGCCTTTTGTGGCAATTGACCGTTCCATGGGCCCCAAGATTCCGTGTGTGGCTTCCGACAACTTTGCGGGAGGGCAGTTGGCCGCCGAAAAGCTGGCCGACTTAGGATGTAAAAATGTAGCTTTCCTGCGGACAGGCTCCTCCCTTACCAATGAACCCAATAAGCGCAAGGCAGGCTTTGAAAACGGCTGCCTTTCCCGCAGCCTTAAATATGAGATGAAAATACTAAATGATGGGGAACCTTTTGAAGAATTTGAAAAATTTCTTACGGAACATATTTATAACGGTAAGTTATCTTTTGACGGTATTTTCTGTGTGACAGATAGTCTCGCATTCTCTATAACACAAATCCTGCAAAAGCTGGGACAAAAAATCCCGGAAGATGTGCAGATAATCGGTTTTGACGGCGTCCGGCACTTCGGAAATAAAGATTACGTCTGCTCCACCATCGTGCAGCCTGTATCAGAAATCGCCGAGATGTGTGTTGAACTTCTTCTTCAGGAAAATATGCCCACCAGGCCGCCCCTTGTATGCCTGCCCGTTACCTACGCATATGGCGGAACTACTTCAGAAACCGCAGGGGCTTTGACATGAGGCTTGTCAAATAATCCAGAGATACAAAATTCCCCGGCAGTGGATGTTCTGCCGGGGAATTTTTAAGGGGAATACAAAAATATGTAAACTTCTGTTTAAACTATCGGAGCAGGTCTATCACATTCTGTGCCTGCTGGTTTGCCTGGGCAACAATTGTCTGGGAAGCCTGCGACATAAAGTTGTTTTTGGCCTGTTCCATTACCGCATATGCCATATCCGTATCGCGGATTGCCGCCTCACTGACCTGTGTGTTTTCAATGATATTGTTGTTATTATCAATGGTGTGCTCTAAACGGTTCTGCATGGAGCCGTATGTGCTTCGTTTGGAGCTTACCAGATTGATCGCATCTTTCACACGGTCAATAGACTTCTCTGCATATTTGGGCTTACTTATGGTGATAGTATTGATCCCCAGAGCGGCAGAGCTGACACGGGTGCGGAGCATTTCCACCACATCCTTTGTTTCCGTTCCTACCAGAATGAGCATCGGATCCCGCCATGGCCTTCCTGCTTCCTCTAAGAACATGGCCACCCTTGCGCTTCCGCCTATATCTGTTATGGTGTGTGTGCCTACCACCTTGTGGGAAATTTTCAATGCACCATTTTCCATGGTCGCCTTTAAAGGTGCCTTATTGCCGTCATCATCTCCATTTTCAAACAGGTCGTTGAGCATGTCTACAAATTCCTGCCCTGTATACGGCTTATTTTCCGGGAATGTATATTTGTAAGGCAGATTATCAGCAGTAAAACTAAACACGTTCTGCCCTTCTTTGAAAGTAATTCCTTTGGATATATCCTTCGTCCCGACAACATAAGTTTCCTTGGGCTTTCCGGTCGTTTTATAGAAGACAAAGCTGGCCGCACTTCCCCGGATACCATCCAGGACATACTGACCTCTGTCCGGCTCTTTATCTTTCTTTCTCTCCACAGCAATCTGCAGTGCCCTGTCATCAATAGCGCCTACAACACCTGTATTTTTTCCGCCCACCGTTACCTTGACGTCAAAATCATCCAGTCCTTCTGCGTCAAATTTCTCCTGTATCTTCTCCTGCAAAATTGCGGCAAGCTCATCTCCTGTATACACACCTTCCGGTATGATTATATCCATCTGCTTTTTAAAGTTCTTTGAGGCATCCGCACTTCCTGTATGTTCGAAGTCAAAAGTGAACACATCATTGGCGCCGGCGAATATCTCAACAGGCTCTGCCTTTAAGTCCTTACGGCCTATGATATAAGCTGCTTTGTAGTCACTGTCAGTGTAAGTGCCTTCCATCCTGTATCTATAAAGGTCACTTACTGTTGTTTTACACAAGAGTACATCCGAATCAAAACTTCCCGATGATCTTATGCTGTTACTGTCTGCAATAAATACAAGTTTTCCATCATTTATGGCAACAGTCACTTTATCTTTTAATGCCGAATTGTCAATACTGTTCTGCAATGCTGTTTTCAACGCATCTCTTGATGTATATGATCCCTGCGGTATGGTTATTGTGACAGCATCCTTGGCATCACTTCCAATGTTTAATGTCAGTTCATTATTATTGCTGTCAATTGTTATATTTTCAGGAATTGCATTATGGGTCGTCAATGTAGCCTGCCTCGACATTTGATAACTATGTTCATCAATCACTTCGTAAGAGCCTAACATCGACCACCATGCAGAATCAGAATTATTTACATAGCTTGTATTAACACGAATACTCCAGGAACCATCGGCTACAGTAGAAGGCGGCGTCGAAGTAAAAGTCAGCTTTCCAGTGCTGCTGTCATAAGAGGCCCTTGCATCTTGAAGGTATATATCACCGCTGTTGGCAAACTGATAATTTATTTCCTCCGCAAGACTTGCGAAACTGCTATAGCTGCCGCTCCTTAAGGTAATTGTCTTGGTACCGTCCCGCGTTGTAAAACGTATTTTATTACTCTTATTATCAATATTAATGGGTTTCGCCCGCATATCCTGAGGTATTGTAGCAGTGGATACAGCAGTCACTTTTTTAATCTCGGTGGAACCCTGTGGACGGTCGATACTGCCGTTGGTGTATGTAAAGTTCCCGCTCTGTATATATGTTGATTTTCCCGTAAACAGCTTTTTGTAGGTTGCATTTTTCTGGGCATCACCCACAAAGTTAAGTTTTTGTATATCTTTATTCAGCCCTTTTATAGCAATTCCGTTTCCATTAGAAATAAATTGAATTTTATCTTTAATTCCGGCTAAGGCTATATTATTTTGTATTTTATTATTTATTTCTGCAAGCAGCGCATCGCGGTCGGTATAAGTTCCGCCTAAACCATCTATGGTATACTGCTTACCGTTGGAATTTGTTGTGTCATAAACATTAAACGTTAATTTTGCATCTGCATCCAGCTTGATTTCTCCAGTCAGAGAGGCATTTCCCATAAGCAGTGCATCCCGGCCGGTTACACTGGTTGGCAGATATCTCGTGGAGAGAAATAAGGCATCATATGCATTGGCATAAACAGGATTTGAACTTGTATCAAATTCAATCCGGCTGCCGGTACCGCTTACTTTACTAATTAACTGTAAACGATATGGGTTATAAGTATCCCATGTAGCATATATTTCATCTTTAAGCCCTGCCTTATCAAGTTTTAAATTGATTTCGCTTATGAGGGCACTCATATCATATTCATTATTATCTAATTTTATTTCTGTAAAATTGGCTGCATTATTTACTTTAAGCCGCAGTATATTATTGGTATCGTTTATCTGGATTTTAGTCGTTACCCCTGCCTCATAACGCGCATCGCCTGTGACATACGCATTGGTTCCGCCAGTAGAATCTCCATAATTTATATTGTCATAAAACACAGATGAATATACAGGCTTTGTAGTCTCCAGCTTAAACATATTTCCCTTAAGTCCGGTAATGCTTATGGATGCATCCCCGCCTTTGATCTGGATACAGGAACTGCCGTACTCCATAGCCGTAACCCCGTCAGCACCGGAATGTTTGGCCAATTCCTTATTCAGATAATCAATCATCTGTGTACGGTTATATGCCCCTGCCGGGATTTTTATTGAAACAAGATTGGCATTATTCATTTTTTCTACATAGAACTTAAGTTCATCATTTTGTCCAGTAGTAATAATCAAGGGGTCTGTCATGCCAAATACTGTAGTCCCAAGCAGATTCGTGGAGGAACTTCCCGTAGCATAGTCATAGAGGAGATAAGAAAGGGAGCCGTCAACAGTGGCAATTTCCGCTGGTCCTCCGTCTGTTCTTTCAAAATTAATGTTGCAGTAGCCCTTGTCCGTCAATTCAAACATGAATCCCGGGTTACAGGGTGAAAGTCCGGCCAGGGCATCGTCGATTTCATCCATCAATTCCTGCGTGGTGTAAGAGCCTTCCGGTATAGTAAGCGTATATTCATTAGGGTTGTATTGTTTGGGAAGGCGAATGTTTAACTCATTTGCCAAAGAAGAAACTATGTGCTGTTGATTGTCGTCCCATTTTCTGTTTCCTGCAATCTGATAAAACGAATCTTCATGTTCTTCAAATACAGGCATATCATTATACTGGGTGTCATAATTGATACGGTCAATCTCGGTGCGGAGCTGGTCAAATTCATTGTTCAGCGCAACGCGATCGCTTTCTGTACAGGTACCGTTGAGCGACTTAACTGCAAGCTCATTCATACGCTGTAACAAGTCATGTACTTCGTTCATAGAACCATCAGCAATCTGGGCAAAAGAGATACCGTCCTGTGCATTAGCTGTTCCCTGTGTAAGGCCGCGGATCTGTCGGCGCATCTTTTCGGAAATGGCTAATCCCGCCGCATCATCTGCGGCCCTGTTAATCCGGTATCCGGAAGATAACTTTTCCGTTGTCTTCTTGGTCCTTTTGTCATTAATCAGGAATTGCCGGTTAGCGCTTATGGCGAGCATATTACTTTGAATGGAAATCATAGCATTGTCCCCCTGACTGTATAATTTTTAGACCGTGAATCGTTCGGAATGTCCGTCTTTTCACATAATATTTGGTAAGATTTACCATTAATTTTACGTAATGATACAGCAAAAAAACCGGCGCAGTCAATTACCCATAGTTCGTAATTTCATTACCATTAGGTCCAAAAACCAAAAATTCAAAGTAAATGGGTTTTTTATTCCATCATACTTTGAATTTTTTATTTGTTATAATCAGGCAATGCCTTCTTCAGGATATTTGCCACAGTGGGCAGGAGGCTAAGAGCAGAATACCCTGCCGTTTTCTTCCACCATCCGCTGAAAATCTTCCGACCTTAGCCTCTTTTCATTCATTAGATATGCATAATCAAAAAAATTCGGCAGAACAGGCAGCCCCAGAAGTTCCTTTGCAAAAGCGTGGGCGGCAATTTCACTGCAACGCAAAATACTCCCCTTTCGTTTCCACCCCATAAAGGAAATCAGCGGTACAGGCTCTAAATAGTCTGACACATACCCCTTATCATATATATCCGTCATATGTCCGCCCTGCTTCACGCTGCTTTTATATTCCAAAAAATGAAAAAATTCATGAGCAAGATGAATATTTAATGCCTGCTTCCGGCTCATTCCTTCATAAGTCTCTCCCGGCAGATCATATTGGCTCTTCGAGGCCAGCATTTCTATGGATTCCATATAAATCAATACTTTAGCGCTTCCGCCCTTTCCATATTCACTCTGTGCCCGGAAAGATACTCCGCAATTTTTACTGCTTTTTTCCAGAAATTCAATTTTTATTTGAAATTTTCTATATAAATCTTCCATATCAGGCGCCCTGTTTTCTCCAAATTCAGCTTTAATGATTCCCGCTGTCTGATAACCGATGGAAAGGGACTGATTCACATAATATCCATGCCTGCTCTCAGGGATTTTCTGATAGAGCAGGTCATTCATCAATTCACACATTGCAAGCACCTTATCCGAAATCATTCCCTCTCCTCCTTCCCCAAGACTCCGCCCGCCTCGGCAGATATTGTTTTAAGGCTGCTTCTAAAGCTTTTTTTACGGGCTGCATCATTTGTAAGCTACTGCAATCATCTCTTCCTCATCATTCAATGATTCAATTTCCACATCCAAAATGGAATTTAGCTGCTCCGAACTCTGCATACCTGTTAAATCCAGCATTTTCTCTCTGTAAAACACAAACACTTTGGGAATTGTGGCATTTGCATCTGAAAATGTTGTGTTTTCATCCAAAAATTCATTAAATACGCCCCGCTTCTGGCTTTTCTTAAATTTCAAATATACGGCCTTTTCTTTTTTCAGTCTTACGACACCTTCCCTGTCTATGACAGCCAGACTTTTTATCTTCTGTGAAAAAAGTCCCAGCCTTTTCTTTATGATCACGGCTTCATAGACAGACCATCTTCCGCAGGAAGAAGCAAAATGGGTATTTTCACAGGATGCAGCAAGTGCATCTGCACAGATTTCCTGTAACTGCTCCTTCCCCAGTTCAACGGCGGCTAAATCCTTCTGCCGCAGTTCTGTGGCGCCGGTGGCAATGGCACGGAGAATATTTTTTTGTGCATCCACCTCAATCATTACGTCAACGGTCTCTTCCTTTGCGCCAGACTTTACGATTTTTTCAATGATATCCAGTCTGAGCTTTTTAATATCCTCATCCGTAGGATTGGCGATGGTCCTTTCCATCTGTTCTCTTACCATGGCAAGTGCAACGCCAATAGTAGAAATATAAGGTGCATTTTTGGCCATTTTCCATTTGACACCCATGCGCTGTGCCAGAGCATTCACAATCACCGAACCGGAACCGCCGCCGCCAACCAGCGTAATAAATTTGCGGTCCAGACCGTATTCTGCCATCAATTCCTCCACTACCGTTTCCAGCTTATTGAGCGCAAGCTCCATCACCTGCTTTGCTGCTTCCACGCCGCTGCATCCAAGATAATTTCCTAATGCATCCCACGCAGCCGCCGTACATTCATCACATCCGCGGGCGTAATCACCTTCCGGAACATATCCCAGAAGGTTTGCCGCTCCTGCAAGGGTAAGGGAATATTCTTTCTTTTCCTGCACTTTTACAACTGCATATTCTTTAGGATCATCCTCCCTGGGACTGATGAATTCCACTTGTGCATGGGGCAGGGCGCCCTCTTTCTGGAAACACTCATACTCCATTCCCGCAATGTGTGCCGACCGCGGTCCCACATCCACAATTTTCCCATCCCGGATACGCACCATAGAACCGCCTGCCACCCCCAGTGTACGCACATCCAGGGATTGCAGATAAGTTTTGTGTCCGCCTACCTGCGCATACTTTATCATTACCTTTCCGTTTTTAATGACGGATATATCAACACTGGTTCCGCCTGCCTCAAAAAATATTCCGTCAGAAACTTTTTCATACATTAAAGCTCCTGCAACACCTGCTGCCAGCCCAGAGAGCATCGTCAGAATCGGACGTTTTCTTACCTCGTCGATGCTCATCACGCCGCCGTCACAGCGCATGATCATAAGTCCCGACTTTATCTTTGTATCAATGACCGCCTGCTCTGTCATATTCGCTGTTTCCATCATTTTAGGAATCAGTGATGCGTTGACCACTGCTGTCCTTGTTCTCATTTTCAGCCCATAAAGCTGGGAAATCTCATGCCCGCCCGTACAGTACAACTTTTGCTCCTGAGCAATGCCCTGCACCAGCAGTTCATTGGAAGGATCATCCACGCTGTACGCTTCCGACGCCACGATCACATCCGCTCCCTGCCCTTTCAGCTCCTGTATGGCTGTCTCTACCTGTCTTTCATCCATCTTTTTGGAATCTAAAAATAGATGGCTGGCTTTTAAAAATTTGCCCGGGGCAAGTTCTATATCCCCCACATTCGTCTCGCTTTTAGCGCTTCTGCTGTCAATCCCGCTCCCCATGCCAATTACGCCCACACTGGCAACATCCCCTTCCAGCAATGCATTGGTAGCCTGCGTCGTCCCATGAGCAATAAAAATCACATCATCAGGGTAAATCCCCTGTTCCTCCATCAACTGGCTGATAATGGCGACGACTCCCGCCGCCACACCAGCCTCATGGGTCGTAGGAATTTTTTTCTTTGCAATCACCTCATAGGTATCATTGTCAATCACCACAGCATCGGTAAACGTTCCGCCCACATCAATGCCAATCCGTACCTTTTTTCCCATAACCGTCACAGCATCCTTTCTTTTGTCTCTGCTTTATAATACCACGAACGCTGCCACAACAAGCCCCGCAAATGTAGATGCTACGATCCACAGAATCGTTTTCTTTAAAATATCATTTACATCTACTTTGGTAAAATCGGCTACCCATACATTATGGGAATTCGTGGGGTCACAGACTGCCTGTACATTGGAATCCAGTCTTAATGCCACCATTGCCGCAACAGGATTCATACCACAGGATGCCAGCAGGGCAACGATCCCGGAGCCCAGCCCCCACACATTCAACGGACCGCGGTATATTGCCAGCGGAGAGAGCACACCGAATACAAGGACAAACATAACTGCATTGTCTGGAATGACTGCGGTTATTACAGGCTCCAAAACTGCGGCAACCTGGGGAGCCATTACAGAATTCAAAACCATACCAATTCCAATCATCAGTGCACATGCCCCTGCCGTTTCCTGAATCCCCTCCACGAATGCGCCGGAAACCACATGAACTGCATTTTTAGGAGTAGATAAAATCAATGTTATAATAATACCGATAAGTATTGCCGGAACCAGCGGCATTTTCACTGCAAATACGAGGGCTACAGGAATCAAAGGTGAAATCAATGCTATGGAACGCACATTTTTTCCTGTTCCTATTTCAGGCGAGGGCATTGCCCAGGCTTTCCTCTTTTTGTCTCCCATTTTTATCAAAAAATAAATCATGATAACGGAAACTACAATAAGCGGTATCCCGCAAAGCAGGGAATAATTTGTTACTGTCTCCAGCGGAAGCCCCAAAGTATCAATGTATACGCCTAATGTCCCCACTGAAAATGTAACGCCGATCCCATTTCCCAGAAGAAGAACTGTCCCTGCTGCCAAAGGGCTTACCCCCGCACTGATCATGATAGGAATAATTATCGTTCCAACCAGAATAACCATTCCCAGACCGTTTGATGCAGCAAATATAATAGAAGTCACTGCCAGAAATGCATAGGCTATTGGAAGAGGTTTATCCCCTGCCAGCTCTGCTGCCTTGCGGATAATTGTATTTGTAACTCCTACCCTGCTCAGCACTTTGCCAAAAAATCCGCCAAAGAACAGTCCCGCAATTGCCGTGCTCATCCGCATGGCTCCACTTTCCAATATGTTCTGTACAATATTAAATTCGCCGCCCATAAAAGGGATCCCGGCAATCAGGGCAATACCTGCTGCCATGATCGGCAGTGCCAGAATGGTAGGCAGCTTTCTTGCCATCATAAGCGCAACCATTAAAATAAATAATCCTAATATTCCAATAATCTGAATCGTCATATTTTCCCTCTTTTCTGCGCTGCATTATGCACTAACAGAGTTTGTAGACGCAGCGCAGATACAAACTCTTTCGTTTACGATAGTTGACCCATAGTAAAAAGATATTTTTCAGCTCTCACTTTCCGGCAAATCAAGGTATGCCCCCTGTGCTTTCAGGTATTTTTGCAATTCCTTTACATCCACTTTAGCTGCATTTTCTCCTGAACGGGCTGCTAATGCCGCTGCGATCCCGCAGGCGTGTCCTAAAGCGCCTGCTGTCGGCGTAGTCCTGATTGCCGCCTGTGCCTCAAAAGAAGCAGAAATACACCGCCCTGTCACAAGAAGATTTTCAATCTCCATGCTGTACATTACCTCATAGGGAATACTATAATAAGTGTCGGGATCGGAAAGAAAGCGGCTGGCCGTCCCTGTCCCGTCGGGGTTATGGATATCAATTGGATAAGCGCAATGGGCTATCACATGCGCAAACTGTTTTCTTTCCAAAATATCCGTCTCTGAAAGGGTATACGCTCCAACCAACTGCCTGGAACCCCTTATTCCAACACTGGGTCCTGTATATTCCAGAAGCGCATGTTCAAATCCCGGAATATTTTTTCTCAAAAAGGCATCCAATTGACTGCACTGCCTGCGTCCAATCCTCTCTGCATCACTTAAACTTGCAGCATCAGTCCCATCATGGGATGTGACCCTTGTGGTGTTAACAATATATTCTCCTTTTCTGTCTGTTTCAAAACAAAGAATGTCTTCCCGGGGAATATCTATGATCCCCTCACGATTTGCCGTGCGGAATTCCTCATCAAAACCTCTGAAAGAAAAACGGCTGACCGTATCCATCAATTTTCTATTTCTTTTATGTACGGGAAAACTTTCTATATGGCTGCTGATATATGCTTTCAGTTTTTCTGTATCCACATTTGCATACTTCATGTTCATTGTCATAGGCTGCGCCGCACCGTCAGTCTCCCGGCCCTTGGTCATGGATGCCCCTGCCATAAATGCAATGTCGCCGTCTCCGGTAGCATCCACATAAATTTTTGCTTCCACCCGGTGAAGACCGTCTTTATTACATATCGTAACAAAATTGATCCGGCCTCTTTCTCTATGTACCCCGCCTGTAAAAGTGTGGAATAAGACCCGGCATCCGGCTTCCTCCAGCATTTCATCCAGTATCAGCTTAAGCCCCTCCGCATTAAAAGGCGTCAGATAACTGATATACTGCATTGTGTCATAAATATGTCCCACCGAATATCCCCTGTTAACCAGTCTGCCAACAATTTCTTCCATAATACCCAAAATTACCTGCTTTTCACCTGCATGGAATGTCATCATTGGTCCAACGCCGCATCCCGTAAGGGAACCGCCCAGATAGCCGTTCTGCTCTATCACAAGTACCTTCGCTCCCATTCGTCCTGCCGCAATCGCGCTGACTGCACCCGACACACCGCCGCCGGCAATCAATACATCGTATTTTTCTTCATAACAAAACCTGCCCATCTTTTTCCTTTCTCTTTCATTTCCATGCCTGTTCCCCCCAGCATGATTATTTTGTTTGACTCATATTTTCACAATTCCCGGTTTTTTGTGCAATATGATGAATTTAATTTTCAAGAACCGATTCTTTTATGATATAATGCTATCATCATTTTCATTATAAGTCAATATATTTGATTTATATTTTCATTATCTGTCATAATTTACAACCACACTGAAAATATGATATACTGCTAGCAGTATATATCCAGAAATTCTTTTTTGACTATTTCTGGGAATCTGGGTAATCAGCCCACTCAGCAGCCAAATACCCCTACATATAATATTTGATTGGCTGCCCGCGGAATCAAAAGGAGACAATTATGGTATCTACCGTTATTTCAAAAATTATATCTATGCAGCCTAACTTCACGATAAGCGAAAATACAATCAGCCAGTTTATCATAAACCATGCCGAGCAGATTTTGACCACTACCATAACCGCACTGGCAGATGATACGAAAACATCAGAGGCAAGTATTAACCGCTTTTGTAAAAAGCTTGGATATAAAGGGTTTAACGGACTGAAAATAGCACTTGCCCAGGAAAAATTTTATAACAACATGATTCAGGAGAATAATCCTAACAGCAATAACTTTATTGCTTCCATTACATCTGACTACCGGAATATGATTAACAGCACTGCGGCTATGTTGGAAGAAAATACCGTATTTTCTGCGGCTGACGCCATCCGTCAGGCAAAAAATATAAATATTTTCAGTATTTCCAGTACTTCTTTCATTGCAAAGGAGTTCTGTTTCAAATTAGAAATGCTTGGATTCTGCGTAAAAATATATACGGACCCTTTAACTATTGCTCTCAAAGCCAGCAGTTATTCCAAGGATGATTTATCTGTTTTTATTGTGCGGAGTATAATGATAAAAGATATTTACCATGCCGCAAGCGCTTCTAAGGAACGCGGCTGTAAAAATATTACGATAACAAGCATTGATTCTCCCAAATTAAATGATCTGTCTGACTATAAATTCATTATTTCAGATAAACTTGTTGCCGATAACTATGTCTCCTTATCAAACAACATGGCATACCTTTATGTAACTGATGTACTTTATGGGATCTTATTGAAAAAAGATAAGACTCTGTTGAAAAAGAAAATGGACAGCGATGCCCTTTTGAACAGTATGCAGGCTATAGATTCCCGCGAACTGGAATATTGATGCCGGACAGACGGTCGGAACGCCTCCTGCCCAGACACTGATCATATCTCTGGAATAGACGTTACCCAGAGCGTGTTTGAAAAATATTTTCCATTAGATACGCATCTCAATTTGCGGAAAATTTGCACCAAATAAAGGACGCATAGCAGTATATAACCTGAATTTGGTGCAAATATCGCGCAAAGCGGTGCGTGCCGATCATGGGGATGATTTTTCAAACACGCGCCAGACTACTTATCCTTCTTAAGTGCATTCTCAATTCTTTCCTGTAAATCCTCAATGATAAACGGCTTAAGTATGTAACTTTCTGCCCCTAATGTAAAACTGTCTATGACTGTCTGTTTATCGTTCTGTGATGTAAGCATAATCACAGGAATATCCTGGCAGTTCTCCATTTCCCGGATTTCCCGTAATGTCTCAACCCCATCTTTTGCGGCCATGCGGACATCTAATAAAATTAAATCCGGTTTATTTTTCTTCAAATACTGCAAAGCGCGGACGCCCGATTTTAAAGGCGTAAATTCATATTTCCCTTTCAATGCCTGCTCAATTGTCGCAAGACTGATGCTGTTATCGTCCACCGCCAGTATTTTATATCTATCTGCCATTTGTTTTTCCTCCTATCCAATCTGCTCTATCAATTCACGCAGCATCTGCTCAGCCGCCTCATCCTCGTATAATTTAAGCTGCTCTTTTATATCCTCTAACGCTGCTTCGATACTGTCTTCCAAATGATATTCCAAGATTTCCTCTATTTTGCGGGCGCACTCCTTCGCCTCGAAATTTTCCAGACTGTCCAGTGCCGACTCTGTCTTTTGCAACAATTCTGCCTTTTCGATTTTCCTGCTTTTCACCGTCATTCTTTCCTCTTCACGGTTTGCCTCCAGGTATCTCTGAATATGCACTAACTGTTCCTCATATTCTTCCAAAAGCCTGGATACATGACTGCCGGCAAATGCTAAGTCCCCTCTGTTTACCGCTTTTTCCTGCTCCTTAGCCCTGCTGGAAAGCCGGATGGCTCCCACATTGGCAGAAGCGCTCTTTAAGGCGTGTACTTCTATGCCGTATCCCTCGTAGTTCTGCTCCGCCCACAACTGCTGCAAAACTTTCAGCTTACGCTTTCCATCCAGACAATACAGCTTCAAAAGTTCATTGTATTCTTCAAGACTGCCGGCATAATGTCCGGCCACTTCATCTGTGTCTATTCCTTCAATGACAACCTTCTGGAATATGTCATTATTTAATTCCAGGTGGTTGATCCATGACCCGCCTTTAACTCTCTTTTCCTCCGGTATCCATTTCAGAAGTACCCTATGCATGGATCTTCTGTCCAGAGGTTTTGTTATAAACTCCTGGAATCCATTTGCAAGGAATAACTCCCGGACACCTTCCATGGCATTGGCAGTCAGAGCAATAATAATCGGCATCCTGCCATTTTCACCACATTCGTTCCGTATATTATGCACCGCCTCTATCCCATCCATCATGGGCATCATATGATCCATAAATATAATGTCAAACATGGTTCTGCGAACAAGCTCTATCGCTTCCATTCCGCTTCCAGCCTCGGTTATCTCAAGCCCATAGGACTGTAAAAATGACCTTGCAACTTTCCTGTTGATCACATTGTCATCTACCACCAAAACCTTGTAGTCCTTTACTGTAAACGGCTCCAGCGCCTCCTCACGTCTGGCTTCCGGTTTGGGAACCTCGGACAAAGGTCTTGTATCAGCAACTTTCTGCAGGATTTCCACAATGAACGTAGAACCCTTGCCATACTCGCTCTCCACCTTAATGGTACCCTGCATCAGTTCAGCCAAACGCTTCGTAATAGAAAGTCCAAGCCCTGTCCCTTCCGCACTTCTGTTTCTTTTAGAGTCGAGCTGTTTGAAATTCTCAAATATTCTCTCAATATCTTCCTCCCGGATACCACACCCGGTATCCTCAATCTGGAAAATGAGACGCTCTGTATCGTCCTCCTCTTCCGGCATACCCGAAACAGAAATTTTAACATATCCCTCCTTAGTGAACTTCAACGCATTATTTAGAAGGTTTACCAATATCTGCTTGATCCTGCTCTCATCCCCCACATAGCAACAGGGAATTGTCATATCATATTCGCTTTCCACCACAAGCCCGTGCTGCGAAGCGACAATATCCATCATGTTCAGCACTTCACTGACAAGAGATTTAATATGGTACTCTGCTGAAATCAGCTCCATCTTTCCTGCTTCTACTTTGGATAAATCAAGAATATCATTGATCAGTGCCAAAAGATTATGGGCAGACGCTTTAATATCACAGGCATATCCATGCACCTTACGCCCCTTACTTTCCTCCATAATAATATCGCTTAGCCCGACAATGGCGTTCATGGGCGTCCGAATCTCATGAGACATATTGGCAAGGAAAGCGCTCTTGGCAATGTTGGCCTGTTCTGCCTGTTCCCGTACACGAGTAATTTCTTCTATATAGTTCCTTGTTTCCGTCACGTCTAAAATCAGGATAACGTATCCTTTTTTCTCCCTATGCTTATCCAGAATCTGCTTCACATGCCCCTGGTAAAATCTACCATTTATGCAAAACTCCTCCCGGTCATCCATGCACAGCATTTCCATCGGGAAACCATCCAGTTCCCCAATGTGCTTTCCTGTACCACGGTTATTTAATCCCTGGAAAATATCCGCTGCCGCAGGATTATAGCTGACAATCCTCTCATGTTCGTCTATTGCTATGACACCGTCGCTCATACTGTCAAGCAAAATACCTGATGCCAGACTGCTGAAGTCATATACCTTTCTGCTCCAAATCAAAATAACCACACTTGAAAGCACGATCCCCAGCACAAACGGCGTAGGATCATACACGAAAACCAGCTTCATAACGTATGAAAAAAGTGCCACCACTGGCAGAGAAGAAAGCGCGAGTATCAGCACATACTGTCTGTCATGGGCGTAATCAGGCTTTTTCATACATACGCGGACCAGCGCATACAGCGTCAGCGCGTAAGGTATGATCGTACCGCACACCATAAAAAGCCCATAGCCCGGCCCGTACTCCAGACTCAGATAACCGTGCCCTTCCGGAGTATACAGCCAGTCTATACTGCTATAATAAAATGTATGTAAATCGCAGGTAAAAACAAGCCCCAGGACAAAAATATCGGCTATTTTCAAAAAGTTTAAAATTTTTAAAGGCGCTTTCTCAAAACAATAGCTGAACATAAAATAACAGTAGCTGATTGGAACTGCCACTGATCCCATATACTGCATCTTTACCGCCACCATGGCGGCTTCTACCGTAGGCGCCGTCAATTCTAATAGATATCCGGCGCTCTGCACCAGAGAACCCATCAAAAAATACTGCATTAATTTCTGATCCCTGGAGCCGTCTCCTTTCAGCAGAAGATATAGCGCAACTATAATCTCACTGATGCCTAAAACACCAAGTCCTAAAAATGCAACACTCATAATTTTGCATCACCACACAAAGTTTATTTTCCCTGTTTTAAAGCATAAATCCATATTTATGATATCAGTTAACTCTTTAGATGTCTACAAGAATTTGCTTAGATTATTCCCCCTGAATTATCCCTTATTTCTATTCTTTACCTTATTCCTTTTCCATCACTCATGTACGCTGAATCTCCCATCTCCTGCTTCAACTTCGCCAACTCCTCCATAAGAGAAAAGGCAGTTCCATTTTTAATCTGTTTCGCAGTCTTTTTCTGGTAGAAATCCAGACCACGATACATGCAGCCTTAATTTCCTTAAGCAGCTTCTGAACTCCGAGGTGGTTAAAATTCTCCGCGAAATACCCATCATCCATAAATTCTTTGACAGGATAATTTCATATACATGTTTTAAAAAAATACTTTTTAGCCAATGCATTAATCCATTGCTCTCCTTCCCTGCTTTTGTGGACATCTTGTGTTAAAAAATATCATTTATCAAAAAACCATTATTTATCATAAGATTATTTAATGTAGTTTCCTCGTAATTAAAAAACAATCTGTCCTTATCAATTCTTATCCCCTCTCCATATTTAAAAGAAGCATAAAGTATCCCGTCTACTCTCAACGCATTCCAGAGTCGTTTTAACACTCCGCCTATTTCTGCAAAAGAAATATGCAAAAGAGAGGCACATGCCCATATTCCATCAAATTCCTCTTGAAACTGTAATTCTTCAAATTATATACAATAAACTTCTTGCTCTATTAGCTTTATGGCTTCTTCACATATTTTTTTCGAAGCATCCAGTGCAGTTACCCGATACCCAGCATCAAGAAAAGCCTTTGCATCACGTCCACTACCACACCCGGCATCTAAGATATGTATTTTAAATTCATCACTTTTTGATTTATCAATGTAATTCCTTTGCTCTAAAAGATGCAGCCTTCCAATACTTTAGAAAGAATCGCCTGAAACCAGAAAAATTTATAGCATTCACTTGTATTATCAAATATTCGGCTTAAATATTGAATTTCTATATTTTCTGAATATGGCAGTTGCATAAAGATCACCTTCCAATTTTTTTATTTAATAAAATCTATGTTTTTATCTTGTCAAATTTACCTGAAAGCATTTTTATTATACCACTTCACTTAATATTTTACTAGAAATCTCCCTTTAGCTATGAAACGCGGAGAGCTATCACACCCTCCGCTTTCTATCCTTCATTTTACAATACACCACCGCCGTTAATGTGCTCACAAACGCCGCCACAATCGCAGGCCCAATAATCCCTGCCGAATTCACACTACCGTACTGTTGCCGATAAGCGATCATGTTCACTGGTATTAACTGCAAAGAAGAAATATTCAATATTAAAAACGTACACATCTCATTGCTTGCAACCCGCTCCTGTTTTCCACTTATTGCTCAAATACGCCGGATTCCCCCTCTCCATCTCCAGCTTCGCCAACTCCTCCATGGCCTTAAGCCCCCCTTGTGTCAAGTTAATGACACGAAATCTTTGAATTATTTTGAGAAAATATTGTTATTCGTCATCCAAAAAGTATTTAACCCATGCACTTGAATTTAAAGATAATTTACAATTAACTGCATTCCAATCTGCAACTTTTGGGCAAATAAAATAATACATATAAAAAGCAGGATATCTATTACAATGACTTCCTACTTTTTAACTACTACTGTATTTAAAATATCAGATTGAAAAACTCTTTACTTCCTCCTGCGTAAGTTCAACCAGCTTTTTTCCGCACTGCTTTGCATATCTTGAAAGCTCAAGTAAATTCACATGACAAGATGGGGCATTAACATATGGATCAGGTTGTTCATAATAACTTGAGGCAATGACTGAATTTTCCATAAACTTAGGTTTCATTCCATTCATAATGATACACCTCCAATAACTCTTTTGCCTGTTGTTCATCAATAAAAAATTGATACTGATGAAGCATTCCCAAATATTCTGCATGAAAAACATCAATATAATGCTTTAGTAATTTTTCATTGGCGGCAAAACCATGTACAGCTCCTTCATATCCCCATTCAACAGATTTATCTACTGCTATGGCAAAAAGGTGTCCACCAACACCAACGTACTGTTGACTTCCATACTCATACTTATTGTTATGCGGTGCAGTACATGCCCAATGAAGATATACTGCATGGGAATTTATGTCATTCTTAAAACAACAGGAAATAGAAAGTGCAAAAAGCCTGTATTTATGCGGCATTCGTTAGAGTAAAAAAGGGTATATTTTAAGCGCAAGTATACACAAAATATACAAATTTAAATCATATCAATTGCTGTCAAAAGGTCTTGTAAGTCCTTCTCCACGTAGATTTTATTTGTAACACCTTCCTTGGAATGACCCAGAATAGTTTTCTTACTATTTTCATTGACATTTGCCCGATCCATCATGGTGGCGCAGGCATAACGGGTATCATGGGGAAGGTGATTCATGCCTAAAAGGTTCATTGCTGGCTCCCAGAATGCTTTCATAAAATCTGCACGTGAATATCTTTTTGAATCATGTGTCAGTAAATAAGGTTTTCTGGAATCATACAAATTTTGAATAAAAGGGAGTATTTTCTGGGCGATAGGAATAATGCGGTTTATCCCGGCACTGGTCTTTACGCCGCCTATCATATATCTTTCTTCAGGGTGCACATTTTCCGTTTTCATGGAGAGAAGTTCCTCGATGCGCATTCCGGTGTAAACCATGATAAGGATAATCTGTATGCTGCCATCACCAGAGTGCTTCCAGAGAAGGTCTACTTCATCCCGGCTGAATGTATCGTGTATTTTTTTATGGCTGGTCTTGTATATAAAATCAATATCCCCGATAAAGTTTTCGTTTATATATTTTTGCTTTCTGGCAAGGTCAAAGGTCTCAAAAAGCACAGTCCTCACATTTGATACAGTGGAGTTTGACATATCGCTTATGGAATCTGCAATATCCTGCACGTCCTGGAATTTTATACAGTCCATTTTCTTGCCATGGATAGGAGAACATTTTAAAATGGCAGCATCATAGGAACTTTTAAGCTGTTTTGATACTTTCCCCTTTTTAGCCTGGATATGTTCCA
>Ga0224740_10132_pt1 | contig 18615 bp, 23 predicted proteins | sample LIM_E_Water_Bulk_FD_161634 | JGI IMG/M metagenome (GOLD analysis project Ga0224740, IMG submission 161634) | Enriched cells from gastrointestinal tract of the lab mouse from Pacific Northwest National Laboratory (PNNL), Richland, Washington... | ecosystem: Host-associated > Mammals > Digestive...
CATTTAAGGCAATACTAGGCTTGATTTCAACTGACGGTGGAAACATCACAATCCTTGGAAAAGATATAAAAGACTTCACCGTAAAAGATAAAGAAAATTTGGGTGTTGTATTATCTGATTCTGGTTTTAGTGGTTATCTGAAAATCAAGGATATTATCCCTATATTGCAGAATATGTACTCAAAATTCGATAAGTCATTATTTATTGAACAGGCACAGAGATTTCAACTGCCTATGAATAAACTTTTTATATCTTCATCACTAATACCGCAACGTCTGCCTTTTTGGATAGCCTGCTCTAAATCGGCTTCCAACTCTTTTTTCTGTTCTTCCAAAAGAAGTTCTGTATTTGTAGCCGCTACATAAGTGCCTTTGCCATGTACTGTAACTGTGAAACCCTCACTTTCCAAATTATCATAGGCTTTCTTTACTGTTAAAGCACTTATTTTTAGTTCCTTAGAAAGAGTACGGACAGACGGTAGATTGTCGTTTTCCTTTAGTTCACCATTTCGTATGAGCATTTTTATCTGGTCAACAATTTGTTCATAAATGGGAACCATTAAGGAAGTATTGATTATAATTTTCATTCTTTATATCCTTCCTCCTTTTCTTGATAACAGTATATAACAGTTCTGAACTGTTGTCAAGTGTTATATGCTGTTTGTATAAAAAATAGTGAGCAATCCCATAGAGAAATACACACTTTCATTTGTTATCCTATTATTTTCCAGTAGTTACCCCTATGAAGTGTCAGCTCATACTTGAGATACATGTTTCGCTTATGCCTGCCTGTTAATGAAAATCATATTATTGCCCTTTAAATATTTCAAAAACCGTAGCGTGCAGATCACAATAGATTGTGAAATACAGCTACGGTTTTTCTTCTTCGCTGAATTTATACCCCACACCCCAGACAGTGATGATATATCGTGGATTGTCTGGGTGTGGTTCGATTTTTAGTCTTAGCTTTCTGATAAATGAGGAAAGATTGCTTGCGTCTTGTGCATTGTCATATCCCCATACTTTTTCGTATATCTGTTCTTTTGTGAACACCTGTCCTTTGTGGCTGGAAAGGAAATATAATAGGTCAAATTCTTTTGCAGTTAAATATATTTGGTTGCCTTGTCTATCCATTACAATACGGGTGTAAGGGTCGATAGTTAAATCTGATGTATGGATTTTGATAATTGTAGGCGTTTTGTCTACATTTGAGGACAACCATTCTAACATCTGTTGGAATAAACTATCTTCTTTATCAGTAAATTCTACAACTAGTATTTTCCCATAGCAACCCCCCCTATAATAATATTACCTCAAGGGGAAAACAAGAGAAACTCTCGCCCCAATCGTCTTATCATTTTCTTTTAAGTTTTCAAGTTTTACAAATCCGAAATGTTCTTTCATTATTTTTTCTACTATCGTAAGTCCTAATCCATAATGCGTCCCATTTCTTGCTTTGTTTTAAGCCATAAGAAAATAGGCATTAGAAGTAAAATAATTCCCGAACTAATCATAATCCATTGCAGGGAAATAATATCTGCTAAAGGACCGAAAACTACCATACCAAACGGATAGCAAATAGCATACATCGCTCCCATGAAGCCAAATATTCGTCCCTGCATTGAAACATTCGTATTTTCTTGAAGTAAGGTAGTGATTGTTGTTTGTATTGTCGTTAAAGCAACACCATAACAAATCATAAAAATAAGATACAGTAAAAAAATTTGAGTTATGCCCATACCTATTGCCATTATTCCAAATACAGCTAAACCACTGAACATAGTTTTACTACGTTTATGAAAACCGCCCCATACACTCATTAGCAACCCGCCAACAACCATACCGCCAAATCCACATATTTCAACGGCAGTCAGATACCAGTATGTATCACCATATATTCTACTTACCAATAGTCCAGATAAATAGCCTGCTGGAACACATAGAAAAGTAAATATTCCATATATCATCAATAAGATACCAATATTTTTTTGCGAGAATACATAGTTAATTCCACTTTTCATATCCGATAAAATAGGAGATGAAGTGATTTTTTTGTCTTGCTTAGGCAATGATACACAAGCAAACAATGCAATCCCTACTATTGCAGTCAAAATATCAATCAACAATGTATTCTGCAATGTTCCAACAGATAAAACTATCCCTGCGACAGCAGGAGCAGAAAATTGAACAACTGATTGCATGGTTGCATTGATACCATTATAACGCATTAAATTTTCTGCTGGTACAAGTTGTGGGATAACAGCATTAACAGCGGGTGACTGTATTCCAGCACCAATAGAACGAAGAATAGACATTGCTATCAGTAAGCTGAGTAGTACGATTTCTGTTGATATATAAGGCATAATAAGTATCATGCTAAATGTGACAATCGCTATTCCTAAATCAGCACCTATGATAAGAAATTTGCGATTATAACGGTCAGCCCAAACTCCACCTACAAACGAAACAAGAAATTGTGGTAAATAGGAACATACTGAAAAAACAGCTACCCATGCACCGCTGGTTGTATGAAGTGTTACATACCATACGATTGCCATTTGAACTATTTGAGAGCCAAATAATGTAATACTTTGACTGATAAGAAAAAGAATTATTTTCTTCTTCCAAGTATCCTGTGCTTGTTGCATTTTACACTTCCTCCTTATCTTTTGGTGGAAGCACAAAGCGTTGTGTAGGATACCCATATTCAGTAAGCAATTCTCGTTCCGCAAAACCAAGACGCAAATATTCTTCACGATAGCCTGTATCTGCTTTATCGCCCTCTCGATATGTAGTTAAACTAATCTCTTTTCCTGCAAGAAGTTCATCTACAAGTTTATCAAGGAAAACCTTTTCAATCCCCAAATTTCGATATTGTGGGTGAACTGCCAGAAAATCAATACTTCCTGTTTCTGCTGAAAATCCCATAATACCGATTGCCATACCTTCATCTCTTAAAATTAAAGCTCTTTTGTTAGATATATAGAAAGATAGTTTTTCAAGATAATCCGTTTCATCTAAATAGGGATAACCATCAACTGTTAAATGGACTAATTCCATCCAGTCATTTATATCTTTAGTAGTAGCAAATCGTATATCATCTTTTATAAAATCCATTTTTATCGGCTCTTTACTTAAATGGATTTCTAACTGTAAAGGATAAAATTCTTCAGCTATTCTAAAATCAGCAGGAGTCATCTTATACATTGCTTTAAAAATGCTTGTAAATGCTTGTTGACTTTCATAACCACTGATAAGTGCGATTTCTATAATCGGTCTTTTAGAAAAAACCAGTAACTTAGCCGCTTCTGTAAGCTGTCTCCTTTGAACATATTCATGTATCGTCAACCCAACTATCTTTGTAAATATACGGTGTAAATGATATTTAGAGTAATGTAGAGCGGTTGCAACTGTTTCCAAATCCAGCTTGTTATCTAAATTATTTTCTATATATCGAATTGCCTGTGAAACAATATACACTGCTTGTCCTTGCATTTGCACTCCCTCCTTTCCGAGGAAACAGTATAGCATGATAAAATTATCCAGTTTTCATCATTCTTGCTATTTTCAATACATCAAAATTATCATGCTGATCTGCTTTGCAAGGAAGCATGATAATTATTTAAAATTTCGTTTTAGCTGTGATTGTGTAAATATATTCCTCTGGTGTAGACGTTTTGTTCCCAAAATATCGCTTGAAGTTCGCCTGTACCTCTGGGTCTGTACTGTTCATAGCTTCGTCAATGGTAGCTTGTATATTTGCCCTTAATTCTGATACAGGGACACCGCTTGCCTTTGCCCCAGCTTTTAGAATTTTTTTCATGTCTCGTTTTTTTAGTCCTATCATCATATTCTTACCTCTTTTTTGATTTTTGAATACCTTTCAATTAGGGGACGAAGATAATCAAAGTCTATAAAATCAACTTTTTTATTATAAGTTGCAATTAAATCCTTTGTTTCCATGTCTTGTTGTTCCACAGGAACTTTTTTTGCTTTTTGATATACTAATTTCATCATAAGACTATGCCGTAAATTTAGCTTTGAATAATCTAAACTTCCTCTGATATGAAATAGCTCTATATCTTTATTTAGATTTTTAGGAAGTTGTTTATAAATGCTCATTTTGATTGACTCTACATTTTTCAAATCTTTAGGGTCAGCTATTCCAACCGTTACGATAATCAGCTTTTTATAATTATCTGGTGGATAATTACTTAATGTTTTAGCCAATCCTTTTACACCGCCAGCATACAATGCTCCAATATAAATGAGTACATCATATTTATTGGACATATTAAATTCTTTATAGTCAAAATGGTCTATTCCTAAATTTTGTGATAGCATTTCTGCATACTTTTTTGAACTACCATACTTGCTTCCATATATTATTATTGATTTCATAGTATCCCTCTTTCAAATAAGTTGTATCAATCTATTGCGTTTTCTACTGCTTTTAAAATACATTTACTGCTTACAGTAGCTCCAGATATAGCGTCAATTTCTAAAGATTGTGTATTAACAATATTGTTGATGATACTTTCAGCAGGGCTTCCTAAGCCGTTATCATGTTCTAAAATTTCAATGCTTGCAATTTCATGGTTTATAACAGTGACATTTACTTTAACATGAACAGGAGTAATAGAATATTCTCCTATATAATCACCGTCCGAAACACAAGTTAAATTAGGAGTTATAACCGCTAAACTATCTGCCTTTTTCACTGCATTGTTCATCAGAGTAAATAATATTGTTATCAATACGAGAAAAATACAGGAAACAAAAATAATAATTTTTCTATTTTTTTTCATTCTGCACATTCTTTTCTAAGTTTTCTATTCCGCTATACAATCGCATTAGTAAAGTGAATAATACATTCATTTCCTCGTCAGAATATTCTTCAAATAGATAGTTCAATTCTTCTCGATATTTCATAAAATCACTTGATAAAAACTTTTCAGCTTTTGCAGTCAAACATAAGCAGTACGCACGAGAGTCGTTTGGATTTTGTTCAATATTGACAAATTCTTTTTTCTCTAATACATTTGCTATTTTTTTTATGTTTTGTCTTGAACAGCCTAATAAATTTCCTAATTGAGTAAATGTCAATTTTTCTTTTGATTGAGCCATTAACGATAGTAGCATATATTGTTTTAAGGACAGCTCGGCTATATGATTGTCAAAAATAGTCTGTAACTTGTTTCCCACAATAAATAAGCTATTAAATATAGCTCCTTGCTGTTTTTTTCTTGAACAAGAACTATTTTGTATTAAATCTTTTAATTCCATTTTTCCACTCCTTATTGGTAACTTATTACTGATATAGTATAGCAACAAGTTACCAATATGTCAATGGAGTTCTGCAATATAGCGATTTTTATTGAATTATCTTCCAGTTGCTATCCTTATGAAGCGTCAGCTCATACTGTGATACCTGTGTTGCCTTTGTCTGATTGTCAATGAATTTTACAGCTACTTTGACTTTCACGTTATTACCGTCAGCCGTGAATACAGAATTGACAAGCTCGGAATAGAGATAGTCCCCGTTTATCGGTTCAAGGGCGTTTCCCTCTACATAGTAGGCAAGCTCCTTGTCCGTAGCGGTAGGGTACAGCTTGAAGAATGTTTCCAGAAACGCCGTAGCGTCATTGATTGTGTCAGCGTCCACGCTGTTGTCTGCTTCCTGTGCCTTTGGTTCGTAGCTGGATTTTTCCATAGCAGGAGCAAGGGTCGGGTTCTGGATAATCACCATATGCCCGTCAGCGTCCACATGAACGGTCACAGTATAGGTTTCTGATACATTTCTTGTCTGGTCGCCCTCTTTTATCTGCTGATCTACTTCGTAGGTAACAGAAAAAGCGTTCTCCCCAGACTGTACCACGTCCCAGATAAGTACGTCCGTGACCGTGGAGCTGGTCGGTATATCCGTCCTCACGGTATCAACATTCAAATCCTGCAATTCCTGTGTCAGATAGGCACTGATAGCCTGTGTCCTTGCTTCGATTGCTTCCTTGCTGTTGCTCCATGTGTAGTAGGATTTACAGAAATTCTTCACGAAATTTTCTATCCCGTTGGTATCGTTAAGTCGTAGCTGTATGGTTTCTACCTCATGGGTGGTGTGCTGGTCGATAGCGGTAAAATTCTTATACACACCAAAGCTCACGCTTGCGATAAGCACCACCCAGAGGGCAATGACGGACTTCTTATGCGTCCCCACTTTCATAGTGCGGATTTTCTTTTCCTTTATCGGTTTTTCTTTCTTCTTGAACATGATATTTCCATTCCTTTCTTTCTATTGCTTAATTCTGCCAGCTCCGATAAGGTGCTGTTGCCAGTAGCTATTGTTCAAATCAGCGTAGCCTATCGGGTCGCCAGCATGATACATCTGATTGTTTCCCACATAGATACCGACGTGCGTTACATAGCTTCCTGCGTCATAGGTGCTGTGGAAGAACACCAAATCCCCAGCCTGTGCCTGTGATAGCGGGATATGCTGGGTAGCGTCATACTGCGCCTGTGCCGTTCTCGGTAAGGAAATGCCTGCCTTGCCGTAGCACCATTGAACCAGCCCCGAACAGTCAAAAGAAGTGTTAGGGTTGCTCCCGCCATACACATAGTCCCAGCCTTGATATTTCAGAGCTTCATTCATTATCTTCTGTGCCAGCTCGCCCGATACTTGACTGACCGTGAGATACTGGCTGACAAGCTCCACATAGAACATATTTCCATATCCGTAACGCCAGCCACCATTGCGGGCGACAGCGATAGGGTTCGTGTAGGTGACTTTCTTCCCACCAGACTTGTCACGGGCGAAATTCTCTGCCAGCGTGAAGCTGTGCTTTTTCCCGTTCTTAGCCACATAGCCGATATAGCCCCCGCCATAGTTATAGGACTGTATCACGACGTTTATATCCTCTATGCCTTGACTTTCTGCTGAAGAAAGCAGGGACGCAAAATATTTGCACCCCTGCTTGATTGAGCTTTCCGTATCAAGGGAGTTAGGCGGTAAGCCCATGCTCTCGGAACTCTGCATAACGTCCTCGGCTGTCCCGCCACTTTCCACCTATATGATTGCCAGCAGATAGGGGACGTACTCGGAAATGCCGTACTCTTTAGCGTATTTCTCCACCATAGGCTGATGTTTCAACACCTCTGCGGACAGGTTCATGCCCGTTACCCATGAGGAAGAACCACCGCCCCCGTCGTCGTCCTCGGCACTGATAAGCACGCCAAAGAAAAGCACTATCGCAAGAAGAAAGGGAAACAGACTGCCGATAAGGGCGATATGTCTTAATTTCATTTCTTACGTCCTTTCTTTCCTGTCAAGTTTAGGGTCGCTTTCTTGATGTTTCGTTCCTTTCTGGTGGTCTGCTGGTTCAGCTCCACACCATTGAGCCTAGTTCCATGTTTCTGCAATACAGGTTCAGCAGATTTTGAAGCAAGCGGACGCTCCTTGACAGGCTGTGCCTTTGTCGGCTCGGTATGTACCTTATCAGTGCTTGTCCTATCAGATGTGACAGGACGCTTGATTTCCTGCACTTTTCCTGTATCGGTCTTAGAAGCAGGAGAAGCGGTCACAGGTCTGTCATGGGGACGGGTAGCTCCTGTTGTCGCTGATCCGTCCGTCGTTCTGCCAGCTTGTTTTGCTTCTTGTGCCTTTTGAAGCTCCATACGCTTGTCAGCGATATTTTTCTTATGCTGTTCCTGCTTTTCCAAACGCCCCGTCTGTCTGGACTGCTGTTCCTGCACCATGCCACGCTTGAAGTCGGACACGCTGGACTTTGCCTTTTCCTTTGCGGAATACACCGCATAAGCGGTCTGTGTCGGCATATCTTTGATATTCTCTTTGACAGCATTTGCCTTGTCTTTCACTTTATTTTTCGTATCTAAGACAGCCCCCACCTTTGAGCCTGCACGTTGTCCCATGCTGGAAGTAGAGGTATTGCCCCGACTGTCTTTTGTGGCTGTGTTCCTTGTCGGTTTTCTGTTTGAAATCGTGCTACCTGCCACCGCACCAGCAACACCGCCAGCAGTAACCGCACCAGCAAGCCGTCTTTCCATACGCCTAGCCCTATGTCGCATAAACAGATACGGTCTGCGGAAAATTCTTCGTCCCATGCTTTGACTGTCGCCAGCATTAAGAGAGAACATACTCATTAAGTCGCCCAGCTTCATGTAGATACCAGCGAAACATACTATCTGCAAGAACGCCACCATAAAGAACGGGTAATCCGTGGAAATGTTATAAAACATACTGGAAATGCTGAACGCCACCGTTACAATGAGCGTTATCCCTGCCCGTGTCATTATGGTATTAAACACCCTTACGATTGCCTGCTTTGCCATACTTTCATAGCTCGGTATCATGGAGAGTAGAAAGCTGATAGGTAAAAACATTGCAAAGATAATAAAAAGTATCTGGCTAAACAACATCATGCCCGTAAGCAAGAATACAAATATCGTGATACCTAAGTTAAAGAACAAAAGGAAAAACACCATACCTAAACGGTTTACGACCTGCGGTATCGTCAGATTGTTGTTGTCGTTATCCTCGATTTCTGTTTTCACGACTTCCTCTCTGGTTTTCCCGTCCTCGTCCTCTGGACTTGCCGATACAAGAGCTTCTACACGGTCTGCCCCGATTTCCTCTGCGTTGCTGTTGCCAAATTGCAGAAGTAACCACGGCTGTTCCACTTGAATAGAAAATAAGCTGTCCCGTATCAAGTCCACGCTGTCCTTGCCCTCGCTGTCAGAGTTTGGGAGCATGATTTTTGTTCCCAAGTCAAGTGAAGCGGTACTGATGTCTGATGAAAATTCATTTATCTTCTTGATGTAGTCGGGGGCATAGGCGATAAACGAAGCCGACAGCACGAACACCACCACAAAGTTAATAACGGCGTGAAGTGCCTTACTGGTCTCCCGTTTTATCAGTCCCGTATAGGCAACATAAATACCAATGATTAAAATTATCAGTAATAGAGAACCTACATAAAATCCCGTACTCCCGAAGCCATTCTCGGTAACACCTGCAAGGGTCTGTATGCTTTTTCCAATACTGTCTGCCATATCGTTGATGAAGTCCAGCTTATAGGCTTCCTGCACCACATAGCCCGTGGCATTGCTTAAATAAAGGCTTATCGTCCAGACAAAGTTGGTAATGCAGTAAAGCCCGTACTGCACCGATTTCCCGATACCGTCCAGCCAGTTCCACGGAAGCCACGACCAGCTATTATCCACATAAAAATCAAGCTGGTAGTTGGAAAGGGGATATTTTGAGTATAGATTTTCTGCGTTTATGGTATCGTCCACAAGCCCCGTCGCATGAGCCACCGTCCCCAGAAGTGAAAGCAGGATAAGGGAGAGTGCCACCACGAACAGAGCCATTTTGAGAAAGTAGAAAATCTTCTTTTTTGTGAACGCACCTTTTATCCTTTCTTTCATCACTCCACCTCATTTCTCTGTACGGGCGGTCTGGTATCAAAGGCGTGTAGCAGTTCTTCAAAGACGGGGTGTATCTGCACTACACCGACACGTCCATATAAGTCCTGCAATAAGCATTGTCCGTTCTCCAAATCACGCAAGCGTTTCTGGTTGTTTTCGTCGTCCTTGTCGATACCGAAAAACTCTAAGGTCTGTTTTATCTCGTTGATGTCAGTAGAACGAAAGGCAAACTTCAAGCCGATATTGTTTTTCAGACTTTCTTTTGACACGTCGCCAGAGGATTGTGTAACAAAATAAACGCCTGCCTGCATAGCTCGTCCAGCACGAACCAGCTTATTTGATAAGGTTTCTCCTTGTGCCACATTTAAGAACGCCCACGCTTCATCAAGGTCTACAATCTTAAAAATGCTTCTGTCGCTGTGAATGAAGTCGAGTGCAAAGGTACTAATCACAATCAGCATTGCCACCGATAATAATTCAATGGTTGTGTATTCATTAAAAGTAGTGTCTTTATCTGGCAATACTAAGTCCGCTACTTGAATGATATTGAGCTGATTATCTAAACTGATTGTATTTTTTACTGTCCCGTCTGAAAACAATAAATGTGCAAAATCATAGTTCGTAAAACTGGCAATATGATTTGCAATATGGTTCGCAATCGGCGTATTTTCTTTCCGTAATTCTGTGATAACATTTAACAGCCCTCGGTGTTCGCTTTCAGATACATTGCTGATTGCACTAATAAGCACAGGAAATTTATCTCCGTCACGGGTAGAGATACCCGTTAAGAATGTTAAAATTTCTTTTGCCAGCGTCGCTCCGTCCTCTTTGTCTTTCATAATCACAAATGGGTCAAGAAGTCCTGCATTGTCCTTGTCGCTGGTAAGGTTTACGATATTGATTTCATGGGCGATTTCTGGAAGTGTTTCTTTCCAGTTGCCACGCTCTGATTTTGGGTCTAAGATAACCGCTTGTCCCCCAAAGAGAACCGAATAATACACCAGAAGATTGTTGCAGAACGACTTTCCACCGCCAAGCGAACCGACAAAAGCAGAAGCAAGGGCATTTGTAACTGTACCTTTTATGCCCTGCGAAGCTAAAGACGGTTGCAGGTACACATTTCTTCCCGTATCAACGGAATAGCCCATATAGATACCCGTGTTTTCCCCTAACTGCTGGGTCGCTCCGAAACCAAGCCCTGCTAAAAAGTCTGATTTTACATACTGCACATAGTCATTGATATATCGCTTGCTGGCTGGAAGAAATTCAGAATGAAGCCCCAGCATATCCCCAGCAGGACGTACCAGCTTTACATTGAGGTCGTCGTAAAAGTCCTTGACTTCATCACAACGGCGTTTCAGCTCGTCAAGATCGGGTGCAGACACCCGTATGACGTAGCTTAACTTATACATACTTTCTTTGCTCTGGTCTAAGTCCGTTTCCAATTCGTCCACGCTGTCTAATGCGTCCACTACATTTGAGCTGGTTTCACTTCCTGCTTGATAAGCGTGATTGTCAAGGTCTTTCAATTCCTTTTTCTTATTTCTTACTGTGGTAAGAGCCTTTCTGTTCTCCACGATTTCTACATTCATAGAAGTATCAACGGGGAATGTGAATTGCTGTTGCTGGAAATAGAAGATTTCAGACGACGGAAAATCAAGCTCGCCTACAATCGCATTGACGGTAAAATAGGACACATAGCTTTCCTTGTCCTCATGCTCCAAGCGTAAATACCGCTGGCTTTCCTCAATCACACACCTTGTCGGACGGATAAGGTCGTAGTATTTTATCAGTGTTTCTTTCTGCAATTTCTTCTTTGGTAGCTGGTACTCATAATCTTCATAGGCGATACCGTCCCTGCCGTAAAGATGTTCCATGAGATACCCAAAATCATTGATTTCCAAGCGACGTACCTTAAAGCGACGGGAGATTTTATTTTCCAGTAACTTTTCCATTTTCATGTAACGGTTGATTTCATCATTCGGCATGGAAACAAAGTCATTCATCAGCGTGTGGTTCACTTCATGGAGAAATTCCGTGAACGTCAGCCATGCCGATTTTTTAATATTCTTCAGATTGAGCTGTTCTTCCGTAACCATGAGCTTAAAGCCAAGAAAAAAGCGGTAGTCCACTTGATTGTCCCCAATCATAGATACTAACGCTTCGGTCTGTTCGTCTATCTTCTGATAGGCAACTTCCTTTAATTTTCCAGTTACCAGCTTCTTTGACTGTTCCTGCTGACTTCGGATTGAGCTTTCTGTGGCAATCTGCAACGCATGAATTTTACCCTCACGGGACTGTGCGATAAGCTGTCGAAAGCTGTCATGCACGATAAATTTCTGCTCTGCGGATAGAAAAGAATAATTGTATGGTATCAGCTCATAGTAGGCGAACACCTCATTGTCCTTGTTCCAGATAAGGTTATTGTCAATATATTTTATCGGGAACATAGTTCACACTCCTTACTGCCGTGATTGTTTCATTCAATATCTGCTTATGTAGTTTTACGGCTTTTCCTGCATAAGTGATTTTAGGTCGCAGGGCATAGGTTATCTGTGATTTCAAAAAGCTGTACGGCTTCTTTCCGTCAAAGGTTTTCTGCGACATAAACCAAGTGAGAGCAACGGGAATACCGAAATATTTGAGAAATGCTCCCTCAATCATGGAAAGTGGGGGAATATCCCCAAACAGAATGATGATAAATTCCGTAATCACAAACCATGTAATCTGTGTAAAGGTAACGGGAAAGGGTAAGTTAAAGTCATTGATTGCATACAAGACTTTTTCCACGTTCCAGATACCCGTATAAGATTTAATCTTTTTCAAGTTCTTTCAGCTCCTTTCGTAAGTTTCTAAATAGAAAAGGACAGCCATTTTCAGACTGTCCCTTAAAAGAGAAATACGCTGTCAGTAGCAACCATGCTTGTCGCTGATCTTCCAGCGTTAGTATGGTATCTCGCACATACCTCGGCTTGTTTGAATAAAGCAACCGCCCATATCCAAATCTCGCCCGTAGGCTTCATAGTCAATGTAGTTCTGTAAGCTGGGTGGAATATCCCCAAGTGCCTGCAATTCGTCTATGTAGTAGTAGGCAACATCTGTCATGGTTTCACAGTCGGGATAATAATAAATATCGTCCTTATGTTCCACGACTTCTTCCAGCGTCCCGTAGTGGCTGATAAATTCGTCCAGACATTCTACGATATAGTCGGGAAGTTCCTCTATCATTTCATACATCTCGTTGAGTTCATCAATGGAAACATACTCGCCAATCGCAATAGGGAAGTTGTCGGTATCATGGATAGCGTATTCCTCATACTGTTCATTCAAGCCGATTTTTTCTTTCACATCTTCCTCGTCAATAGGAAACGTGAACCAAGCACCGACTAAATAGCCCTCATTGTATTTGCCAAGATTAGCAATGTAAACCGCCATATCATCAAACATAAGCACCACCTCATTTCCTACTCTGGCAGTTCAAAGATACCGTGTTCTGTTACTAAAAATTTCCCGTGTTCCTGCAAGTGAGAAGCGTAGGCTTCAAAGTCAAAGTAATATTCTTGACAGTCCTCGGATAAATGTTTGAACGTCGGGTCGTTCATCAGCTTTTGCCTTGCAACGTCTATCATGCTTTTGCAGTCGTGATAAACGGTAATCACGTTCCTGCAAATATAAAGTGCTTCTAAATTTTCATATACGGTAAGAAGTGCTGTATATTCTTCCTGCATATCGCTTGAAAGCTGGCGGTACATAAAATCTAATTCGTTGAGCTGATACACGCTTGTATGTTCGTGGACTTCATCAGCAAAAGGCAACACCTTTTCAATAATGCGGTAATCCCCACTTTCTGAACCGACACCTAACTTTTCTTCAAACTCGGCAACATCTATCGGCAAGTCGAACCAGTATGATGTTGTTTCTTCGCCAGTTGTTCCTCTCGTTTCCACCAGCACCCTTGTTTCCTGCATTGTTCCTCACGTCCTTTCTGTTGTTTCATCACATCTTTTAAGGTCTGATACGACATACCAAACACATATTTAGAAAAATCTTCTAACTGTCTTTCTTCATAGTCGGCAGGGTTCAGCCGTTTCATTTCCTGCCACACCTTACGCTTGTAAGAGGGCAAGTCGGAAATGTATTCACAGCCGACTTTTGCCTGCATATCCTTAAAAATATCGTTCATTTAATCACTCCAATCTGATTTTGGGTAAGAAAAAAGCAGTCAATCCTAAGACTAACTGCTTTGTGTGTATGGATATGAAATTGTAAAAACGAAAGATTACAAGTTAAATTTATTACAGACAAAATACAGATATTCTTTAACCGATATTTCTTTACTATGCAAAATTCCAATAACAACAAATATAACTTCTGCAACTGTAAGGTAACAATCTTTCAAATCAAAAATAAACAAGGTCGGTATCTGTAAAAAGTCTAAACTTCCTCCCCAAAATAGCTTATCAATCAAACTGCATAAACTTCCAGCTATTCCACAAATCATTATTACTTTTACCCAAAAACTTGTGCGTGATTTTTTTGTCTGATATAACATATATCCTGATATAAAGAGGAATAAAACAAGAATATTCAATAAAATTGTAACAAACGGACTTGATAACAATTCAAAAAAATTCCCACCATAAGATAAACGTGTATTTAATTCTGGATTAAATCTTAAAGTTTTAATCATTATATCAAATTCGCATTTCATAAATAATTTAGAAATCACTATTTTAACAGTTTGGTCAATTATTACCAATAACAATATAGGAATGATAAAAGGCTTAAATTTTTTCATCAATTATATCTCCTCTCAATTCAAATTTGTTGCTTTCTTCATATCCACATTATACCATTCTCATATCAGCACCACAATAAAATTTTACGCACCGATAATCTTATTGAACAGCTCTAACAGTACATCTTTCACACCGCCAGCATTGAATACCAAGCCGACAGCAATCAAGGCAACTACCAAGAAGCCGATTAACTTAGAAAACTCTCTCTTAAATCCTAAGTAGATACCGATAACCACAATCGCCATAAGCACTAAGCTCTGTGCGTTGCTTAAAAACCAAGTGTAAAGATTTTGTCCGAAATTCATTTAATTGTCCTCGCTTTCTTCTAATTGTTTCATTTCACAGTCAGCTTCTTTGCCGACTTTCAAAATACACATCAAGACTACGCCGATACCCATTCCCAGAGATACCAGCAGGAAGTCTTTCAATAATACCCACATTTTTTATCACTCCTAACTTTCTACTAAATCTTTTGTAGGGGTCGTCTGTTGTTTGATTATCATTTCATGCTTTTCTGTGAGCCTTGCCTGCTGTTCGATTGTTTCCATGTAGTCTGTACCGTTTCCTTTATCAATCTTTTTCAGCATTTTCAAGGTCGGTGCTACCTGCCTTTGTACCCAACGCAATGTACGGTCTAAGGTATAAGGCTCTGGCTTTGTCGTCAGCTTCAAGCTCTGTCTGTTATCGCCGATAAACCACGCCCAGCGGTCATTGAGTTTCCAGTCATTTTTCCGCTTGTCTGGTTCTTCATCAACAAACCGCACATACTGGTTGATAATAGAAAAGGCGGTCTGCTCTGCGTCATAATAGGTCAGCAAATCTCGTACTGCATAATAGGCACGTTCATTTCTAAGCCGTATCTCAAAACGGTTGATAATGTCGGCTTCTTCAAGCGGTGTCCCTAACTTGACGTACTGCTCATAGTCCTTTTCATAGATACAGAAATACACATCTGATTTCAGCGAACCAAGATAAAGGGTACGCCCCATATATTCTCTGTCGTCCTCTCTGTGCTTAATAAGCTCGCCCGACTGATAAAATTTATAGCTTCTGGACTTTCTGATATATTCCCGTTTCCTACATTTTTCCGCAAGCTCTGGAATATCCAAAATGCCCGTATGGTCGTTGATAGCAAGGTCGATACGCTTCATCACGCCACCGTCTATGAGTGCGTCCATGAGAAAGTCATACCAGCTTCTTTGCTGTGCCAGCAGGTAACTTTCAAACTGCCTGCAACCACGCCCCTTTAACTCTAAAAGGACACCTTTTTCTTCGTCAGCCGACGTATAGATAAAGATGTCCCCTAAAGAATAATGCTCCGTATAACTGTAATGTCCGTAATCTTCATGGAGCATATAGTTGATATTCAGTTTTAATATATCTTTGATGATGTGCTGTATATCCAGCGTGGGAAAACGAATTTTCACATAATCAAACAGCATGGTAAGCGGTGCTTCTGGATTGAACCTTGCCAGTTCTTTATGCAGAGTATTCAGAAGTTCCTTTGACGGCTTCATTTTTCCGCTTTCTATCTTGTTGAGATATTCTCTTGTGATACCAGACGCCACCGCCAGCTTGCTTTGTGAGATACCGTAAGAAATCCGTTTCTCCCGAAATTCTTTTATCCATTGTTCTTCATTCAGAACCATACCCCCAATCTGTCAAGTGTGAAGTTTTTTAAGACGACTTCACAGTCGATTTTTGCTAGAAAACCATGCCAGAAGCCTTATGTTTCCTATGTTTTTTGTCTATTGTCTATTTGCAAACGTACCCCTCTGTTAGATACCGAGGGGTTTTACCTGCTGGCGTGGCTTACGCTACACCAGCAACGGCTAGTCCGTGCCGTCGCCTTTCGCTTCGCACGTCGCCGTCCCGTCCTGCCTTGCTTGTGCAAGAGAGCCGATAGTCTGCAAAAAATCATGTCCTTTCGGCACTAAAGGCGTGTAAAACTCACTGATAACGCTTGTTCCCACATCACAATAGCCACGCCCCTTGATACGCTTTTGGAAAAACTGCTTTTTTACATCTGAACCAAACAGCATACCGTAACCTAATTCGCTGATACGCCCAAGTCCCACACGGAAATTGAAGTTATCTCTGATACCGTCCGAGAAATACTTTGCGTCTGGACGCTGGCAGGCAACGATAAGGAAATAACCTGCTTGTCGCCCTAACATAACGATTTTCTTTAACTGGCTAAGTAGGCTCACGCTTTCTTTTGTCCCCAGCATTTCAAAAAACGCACATATTCATCAAAGATAAGAAAGCAGGGTGGCAGTCCCAGATAGGCGTAGTTTTCGCCCGTCTTATAGTTCGGGTGTCGCTTCATTTCCTCACTTCGCTGTACCATGCCCTCATAAAAGGCATTGACACAATCTATCATTTCTTCTTTGGTGTGATACACATTTCCCATAACTGTTCCTAAGTCTGCAAGGTCAGCGTTTTTCGGGTCTAAGATGTAAAGGACAGCGTTGGTATGCAGTAGGGCTTCAATGAGTGTCAGGAGAAAATAGGTTTTACCGCCACCCGTCCCACCAGCAATAAGAGCGTGAGGGAGTGCGTCATATTCCCATACAAGATTTTTCATCAGTTTAAGACAGCCGTTTTCTGCCCGTACTTCATCAATGGTAATGCGGTTCGCTATCATATCATAAAGCAGGGTATATTCGATATAACCGTCATGTAAGGTCTTGTCGGTCAGCTCGCAATATAAGCCACTTTCCAATTTATCCTCTAACCGTAAAAGCTGGTCTTGATATTTCCCCAGCGTAATTTCACAGCGGATATGAAGCAGTCCTTTTTCCATTTGATAATAAATCTTCGGAAACCAGACGATTTTTTCCCTTGATCTGCTTTGCAGGTCAGTAAAAAAACCGCTGTCTTGTACGGTATCGGCTTCATACCACTTATTTTCCAGTATCATTCGTGCCAGCTTTTGTCGGTGCAGGAGCTTCTTGAAACTGTCATAACAGAAGCGGTAATACAGAAAAGCGACCAATACACAAACACCAGTCGCTATCAGTATGGTTATGAAGTTGTATGGGGAAAGTGTTAAGCTGTTCTCAAACAAGCTGAAATGCTCCCAGTCGGTACGCATGAGCTGTTGCATATTCAGTAGCAGGAAAACCGCCACAAATACAAACAGAAGCGTTCCTATGGAAAAGTGGTAGACAAGGTGCTTGTCGCTGGCTCTGATACGGTGTCCTTTGTTCCAAATCTTACGCATAAATCAATCACTCCTTTCTGGGTACGAAAAAAGCAGTCAATCCTAAGACTAACTGCTTATCAAAACTAATAAATATATTATTTTCCTGCTGGATAAAGAACGACACTTTCTATTTTTTCTGGTTCAAAGAATGTTGCGTTTAGTATCATGCGATATGGAAATGTTTGGTCTTTGCCATTCAAGTAAAATACATTTTCTCCCTTTTTTAAAGAAACACCTCTTGTAAGCCATGTTTCTTTATAATGTTCTTCATAAGTTTCTGATAAGTATAAAGAAGATAAGGGTTTGAATGTGGTTTCAGTACCATTATTTTCTTTTAAATCACAACAAAACAAAGCTCCCTCTTTTCCATAGGTATCATAAGTATATTGCAAAGAAATATCTGTATCTTCTTTTGATGTAACAATAAGAAAAATAGATTTATCTTCTGGAGGCGTATTGCTTGGTTCTGCCATACTCTCTATTTCCATTTCAACAGTTCCTTTTTTTGAAATTTCTAATTCTTTTGGTTCTTGTAATTCTTTTTGATTATAAATATTTTCATCACTTACAGTGCTTTCCGTTTGTTTACTTTCATCAGTACTAGAGCTTGCATTTTGACAACCCGTAAAAACAAATGTTAGAACAACAACCGTCATAAGTATAGTTAATTGTTTAATAAACTTCCTCATATATTCACCTCTAAAATTCATCAAAATAAATATGCTTATTTTTTTACAATTATACTATATCTATAAGCAACAGGCAATGAGAATATCTTTTACTGCTTATTTTTTTACTTATCCCTGCGGTATAGGGTTCTGTGGATTGCTTGCGTTCTGATTGCCTTTATTCTTCAACACAATATCCTCTGCCTTTACATACCAGTCCACATCTGCACCACCAAAAGTCTTTCTTGATACGGTATCGGCTACTGGATTGACAAGCTCCACAACTGCATTGTACGGAAATTCCCTTAACGGCACTTCTGGCGGTACAGACACGGGGATAATTCCACCATGCAGACTGCACTTCAAATCATAGATACGCTTTTTAAGCTGGGTACTCGGTGTCCCGTCCTCATTCTGTAAGAACACATCACGCACCGCTGTAAACTTTAATTCTCCAAATGTTTTATCTTTGTCAATAACAAAACCGTTTGATAATCTCATAA
>Ga0224740_10133_pt1 | contig 18477 bp, 14 predicted proteins | sample LIM_E_Water_Bulk_FD_161634 | JGI IMG/M metagenome (GOLD analysis project Ga0224740, IMG submission 161634) | Enriched cells from gastrointestinal tract of the lab mouse from Pacific Northwest National Laboratory (PNNL), Richland, Washington... | ecosystem: Host-associated > Mammals > Digestive...
ACTGGAACTATCCGCGAAAATATTGCATATGGCAAGTTAGACGCAACAGACGAAGAAATTATTGCTGCCGCCAAGGCAGTTCATGCACACGACTTTATTATGAAACTTCCCGATGGATACAACACCCGTTTAGAGGAACGCGGCGGCGGTTTATCCGTTGGTCAGAAACAGCTTCTCGCCTTTGCACGCACAATGGTCAGCGCACCAAAAATCCTAATTCTCGATGAAGCAACTTCCAGTATCGACACGAAAACGGAACTTTTGGTACAGGAAGGCATTGAAGCGCTGCTCAAAGGCAGAACCTCCTTCGTTATCGCACACCGTCTTTCCACGATTCAAAAGGCAGACCGGATTTTTGTAATTGACAACGGCGGCATTGTCGAACAAGGCAGCGCCAAAGAATTAATGGCGAAAAAAGGAGCATATTACAAACTGTATACTGCACAGCTTCAAGATGTAATATAATATATAATTACAATTGGGGCTGTCGCATTAAGGGAAACATATACAAGATATTATAATGCCGTACCGCATTTTATACCATATTTTGTATAATCAAAACTTATTGCGACAGCCCTATCTTTTATTCGACCGCCGCCAGATTTTGCGCTTCTGTGCCTCTTTTATCAACATATCGCGAAAATCTGGATGCGCAATTGATATCAACCCCTCTGCCCGCTCCCATGTCGAGCGCCCCTCCAAGTTAATTGCGCCGTACTCCGTAACAAGGAAATAAACCTGGCTTCTTGGCGAGGTTATAATATCGCCATCAAACTGTGGTCGAATGCGCGAATGATAGACGCCCTCCTTATCTTTATATACAGAACTCATACAGATAAATGCTTTTCCGCCTCGGGAAGCTGATGCGCCGATTAAAAAATCAAGCTGCCCGCCTGTGCCGCTAATCTGCCTAGACCCAGAACTCTCTGCCGCAACCTGCCCATATAAATCCACAGAAACACAGCTATTAATAGATACCATATTGTCAATCTGCGCAATAACACTTGGACGATTTACATATTCTAAAGGATATGCTGCAATCCCGTGATTGTCGTCCACCCATTCATAAAGTGCACGTGAACCAATGGCACAGCCAAACACACCCTTCCCCTTGTCAATATTTTTCCTGCGGTTTGTAAGCTTACCTGCTTTATACATACTTAAATACGCGTCAGAACAAAGCTCCGTATGCATCCCTAAATCTTTTATATCCGATTCTGCAATTAACTCACCCAATGCGTTTGGCATACTGCCGATTCCCAACTGGAGCGTTGCCCCATCTACCAAATACGGCAAAATATTTTTGGCAATTTTTCTGTCGGTATCGGTGGGAGCAGTTGCTTTTGTATTGGAAAATGGCGTATGTTCTCCCTCGACAATATAATCCACATCCGAAACATGAATACATTCATCATATCCTCCATGTACCTTTGGAAGATATTTATTTACTTCGACAATAACAATATCCGCCATGCGTGTAATCGGCGCCGCAACACCAGTATTTACCGAAAAATTAAAATATCCATGCTTATCCATAGGCGACACGCTTACCATAACCACATTGACTTTTAAGAAAAACTGATAATATGCGGCATTATTTTGAAATACCATAGGAATATAATAACAAAGCCCTTTATCACACAGTTTCCGCTCATAGGAAGAACAATGCCAGCTATGATAAACAAAATGTTCCTGACTTTCATCGCATTCCACGGTTTCAATCGGGCCTGCAATAAGATTTCCACGTATTTTCACATCGTAAAGTTCATCGCGCCGCCGTGACAGCGCTCTGTCCAAAAGCACGGGCTTGCCAAGACAGCTTGTATAATCAACCCAATCGCCGCTCTTTACCACTCCGACCGCTTCCTCTGGTGTGACAAGCTTTGCACGGTATTGTGTCAGAAAATTTTGCAGCATAGTGTTCACACTCCACTTGATAAAAAATTATTTACTCCAACGCAGCCGCCAGCACATTCCGCAGTTTTCTAGTAAGAGAAAATGTCCCTGCATCACGTAACTGCACCATCATTAGAAATACGAGATCCTCCTGCGGTATATTGGCAAAGTATGGTCCTAACCAGCCATCCCAACCATATTCCCCCATAAATCCATTATAAACTGCCAAAGACGGATCCGTCAAAACCCGCATTAAATTTCCATATGTATAACCGGCTAGGCTTTCCCAAGTCTGCATTGGCGCCTGCTGTGAGGGCAGCAAATGCCCGTTTGTCATAAATGCCACGGTTGCAGGCGACAGTATCCGCTTCCCACAGTAGCTTCCCTTATTAAGCAGCATCTGCGCAAAATGCTTGTAATCCTCTATCGTAGACACCAGTCCTGCGCCGCCCGATTCATAACAGATTTCTACATCCATATGATTGCAGATACCTAAATGATTTCCATTGTACTGTGTCAACCCATCAGCAGTTTTTTCATAAACAGTTGTTAATCTATCTCTTTTCTCTTTCGGTACAGCAAAACCAGTGTCATTCATTCCCAATGGTTCAAAAAATTCCTTTTCCAAAAACGTGCCAAACCGCAATCCACTTGCCGCTTCAACCACTGCTCCCAGCACATCTGCACAGGTACTGTACCGCCACTGTGTCCCCGGCTGGAATGCAAGTCTTCCCTCTCCCAGTTTAGAAGCCACTTCCAATGTTGTCATTGGATTCTGTGAATACATTCTTTTATCCAATTCCTCAAATACTTTTGCTGCGTCATGGCTTGCCGGATCGGGATCGCAGTTATAGGCAAGCCCTGCTGTCATAGACAGACAATCCTTGATTGTAATACAACGTTCGGCTGGAACTTCCCCATTTTCTGACACAACTGTCATTTTCTCAAAGCTGGGAATATATTTCCCAATCGGATCAAGCAAATCGATAATACCGCGCTCTATCAACAGCATTACTGCGGCAGACGTTACCGGTTTTGTCATAGAATACAACCGAAACAAGCTATCCCGCTGTATTTTCCTCCCCGTTGCAATATCCGCAAATCCCTCCTGCGCATAATAAATCTCCTCACCATAATGTAATACACATACATTTCCTCCGGCAATCTCCTTTTGCTCAACATATTCACGCAAAATTGCCCCCATCCGATCAAGTTTCCGCACATCCATTGTCTTTCCCATTTTCCTAATCCTTTCCTAAAACGTATTTTGAGTAAAATTTTATGTATATAAAAAATGATACATTTTTTGAAACAATTCATCGACATCAATCGGCTTCGCAATATGTGCATTCATGCCTGACTGAAACGCTTTCTCCACATCTTGTGCAAACGCATTCGCTGTCATCGCAATAATCGGTATGCTGACAGAATCCTCCCTGGACATACTACGAATGGTCTTTGCCGCACTGTATCCATCCATGCCGGGCAGTTGGATATCCATTAGCACCAAGTCAAAATAATCCTCTTGAGAACGGCTGATAATATCAATTGCCTCTTCAGCATCCCATGCACATACCACATGCGCCTTTGTGCGCTCCAATATTGCCTGAATAATTTCCATATTAATCTCATTATCTTCCACCACAAGAAGATTTTTGCCGGAAGCATTCAGCACAGTACTGCCATCCTGTTCTTTTGTCAATGTTTTTTCTACGTTTTTGTCTTTTTTCAGACGAATATGAACAAAAAACCGTGTTCCTTCTCCCACCTTACTTTCTATCCGCATATTCGCACCCATTGCATCAACAATACTTTTTGTAATACTCATTCCTATACCGCTACCCTCTGTTTTTTTGACATATTGGGCATTATCACGTGTAAACGGCTGAAAAATCAAATTATCCGCAAATTCCTGCGACATCCCCACACCATTATCCTCAATGAAAAAATCAAATGCAGCGTAGTCCTCCGATTCTTCCTGCATTTGTGTAACATGAACCTTGACGTGCCCAAACGCCTCGGTATATTTAATACTATTGCTAATAATATTCATCAACACCTGCCGCAGCCGCACGGCATCACCGATTAAATTCCGATCCCCAATCTCACAAGATACATGAAAATCCACTTTCTTATTGCGCGCAGTCTGGGTTAACACAAGCTGCACATCCTCCACTAACTCCTCTAAATCAAATTGAATCTCCTTTAACTTTAATTCCCTTGACTCTATTTCAGACATATCAAGAACATTATTCAGCAAATTTAAAAGCTGTGTTGAGGAAACTTTAATTTTAGAAAGACATTCCTGCACTTTTTCCTTATTGTCAATATGATATCCCGCAATATCTGTCATACCTACAATGGCGTTCATTGGTGTTCGGATATCATGTGACATATTTGCAAGAAAATGTGTTTTCGCCTCATTTGCTCTCTGCGCATTCACCTTTTCCTGCTCAAGCTCTATCAGTGCCTTCTCAATACTCTCTTTTTGCCGTTTCTCTATGCTGCTCTGATATTTTAAAATTATCCCCACCGCAAAAGTAACCACCAAAATTGCAATTAAATTATCGTTGTAATAATAAAACTGATCATCTGTATATTCAAACAAATGCTGGTTATAATATCCATATGCTAAAGTTGCGATATTCACCAGTACAGCAAGCGGCATCATCACCGCAAAATAAATTCCATCCAGCATCATAAAAATACATATCATGCCATACGCTAACCAGACTGGCATTCCTGACTGAATCTCGCCGCCCTCCGCAAACAAAAACATATAGGGGCAGGCAATAAATGTAACGGGTGCAATAATGAGTACCGTAAAAATCGGCAGTCTATTACGGAAACGGTTTCCCAAAACTGCCATAATACTTAAATAGATAATTAACAATGCTATTACTATCAGACCATCATTTTCGTAGCCCATAACTGCTTCTATCAAAAGAATGCCTATTAACGCCACGATTTCTGTTATCAACGCTACATTATATCGTAAGCGCTGCGGTTCTGACTGACTAAAATATTCCTGAATTATTTTTTTCCATTGCTCACGCATCATAACCTCACCTTTTCTCTGTATTTTGTCTAAGGAACTGTCAATAAATAACGCATCAATTTGACTTGTCTAAATGCCCATCTGCAGCATCCGATAATCTTGACGCAGCCCGCTGCGCCTGCGATTATCTTCTTTGCAGCGCAACATTTATACAGCGTCAAATTAACAAGTTATTTATTTACAATTCCTAATAAATTCTTGGAAATTATCAAACGCTTGTTTGTGCATTTTGGAAGTTGCACATGGATTACGTCTTAGCAAGGAACGTATACCTGTATATTCCTTCCGTTTCCTCTTGTTCTCAAGCTTTTCCTGAAATCGCTCTCTGGAACTGGCACCAATCCTGCCATACATTTCTTTTCCTGTTCCGATAGCCGAATTGATTTTCCTTAATCCTGCTTCCGATTTTTCTTTAATACTGCTGCCATAAAAAGCGGAAAGTACCTCAAAATGCTTCTGAATATGGCGAAATTCTGCGCTGTTTTGCTCCAGGCTGAGCAAAATTTCCTTTAAGTCCAGTGCCTCACGCACGCTTGCCGACATATCCACAGATATGTAAACAGTAAGTGCCAGCACAATAAACTCCAAAAGATTGGTGTTCATGCGCAGCACACCGCGCTCTATTACACTATGACCATACATTGTTAAAAGTACAGAAAATACACCCCAAGCCAGCGATGAAGACGCACAGATATGCCCATTTACATTCAAAGGTTTATCACTATAATCCCAATACCGCACATGAAAAATACGTTCCATTGCTGCTCCTGTAAGATACTCTAGCACGGTCGCACTAAACATTCCTGCAAAAAAAACGAAAACCGCCTTTGTCCGAAACGGCAGCGTAAACCAAAGCACTACAATTGCACCGGAACCGTATATTGGCAAAAAAGGGCCGTGCATAAATCCTCTGTTTACCCATTTTCCCTGACATACCGACACATAGCAAGTTTCCCATACCCAGCCCAAAAAGCAGTAAAAATAAAAGAAGAAAAACCATGTTGAAACTGTATAAGCCACTGTTACACCTCCATCAGACCGCCTCCTAAGTAGTCCATTAAAGTCTGCTGTACGTATACATCTATTTTACCGTTTTTCTGCTCTGTTTCCAAGTCCCTTTTTTTCATTAAACACTGTTTTCCTTCTATTTTTTCTAAAAGCAGCTCGTCTGCCGTTTCCACAGTACCAAACCAACGAGCAAATTCTTTCCTTTTTATAAGAACTGGCATACGAGAATGCACTTCACGCATCTGCTCGTTTGCCTCCACTGTCAATATGGTAAACAGGCTCGCTGCATCCGTATTTTCTACTGGCAGTCCATTGTGGATTCCCGCAAGATACAATTCCTCCTCCCCATCACCATCATAAAATAAATAACGGTTTCGATCGCCGTCCCACTCGTAAAATCCTTTTGCCGGAACTACACATCTTCTATTACTATAATCCCGACCAAACAGCGGTTTCTGGCGAACACTCTCCGCCCTTGCATTAATAATGAGATGCTTTTCATTTCTGCCATAATATCCCCATTTTGCCCTAATTTTGTGGTAAGACGCATTACAAACAATCCAAGCCAAATCGGTCGGCACAATATCGCGTATTCCATTCTTACTGGTACTATCCGCTATAAAAAATCTTCCACACATATTAATAACATTCCCTCCTCAACTGTAATTGTGCTCTCCTGATTTGTAAACTCATTGCTTACCCCTATCGGAAATTCCTGCTTCAGACAAGCTTTATCCAACGTATATTTTAGTCCCTGTTCTGTAACGCCATATGCGTCGCCGCCATAGGCAAAAACTGAAATTCTGCGGTTTTCCCGATACATTGATGCTGGAAATACAATACTTCCCCTTTGCAGCAGCAAAATCTGAATGCCAATACCATACAAAACGCCACGTGCACCTCTATTGAGCAAATAATGCAGGCACTGAATATTCGCAAACGTATGATCCGTTCTTCCACCAAGCGCACCATATAATGCAAATTCTTGATATCCTCTTGCAAGTCCCTCTTTGACTGCCGCAAGCATATCCGTATCATCTTTTTCTACTGGAAGCTTTTTTATTGCTAAAGAACGACTGGAAATGGTATCATTTTCTTCCGGCAATTGTATTTCTAAGGAATCCATATCACCGATCAGCAAATGCGGCGTAATTCCAATCGCTTGCAAATAGGCAAAACCGCCATCTGCGGCAATGCAAAAATCCTCCTTGTCCAATGTCAAACTTTTTTTGTCAATAATCTGCTCATTACAAAATTCGCCTGCGCCCATTATAATACATTTCCCCATATCCCGTGCTCCTATTCTATCGCCAATTAAACTTTATCTATCTCTACTCGCCGCGCATAAATAGTAACAGTTCAGATAACCCATTGAACTGTTACGTATCCAGCCATTGGAAATCGCTTCGCGATGGGCTGGATACCTCCAACCACTACATTTTATTACGGTCAGCGCAGTAAATGCGCAGACCTGCCTAAACTGTTACCATAAATAACATCTATGTGCACACAAAGGCACAAGCCTTATGAATGCATAAAGCCTGCGCCTAATAAACTGTTTTCTATTACGCAAACAGCAGTATTAAAAATTCTTAAATACATCCGTTTCTTTCTGAAGTGCCCCGGCAATCTGCTGGTTCTCTTCCATACGGCTGCTAATATTATCCATATCCTCAACAAGCATCTGCGTACTCTCTGCTGCGCCTGCTACACCTCTTGCACCCTCCTCAATCGCATCAGTAATCGTGCCGATAGAGCCAGCAATCTCATCTACTGCGCGTTTTAATGCATCTGTCTTCGTGTTAAACTCATCCATTACCGACTCAATATATGCTGCATTTTTGCGATACTGTACACCACTATCCACGAAATTTTTAAATTCAGGCAAAATCGCTTCCGTCATATACTCAACCAGATTATTTGCATTTCCTGCCAAATTATGTACTGCATTGGTAACAATACCATTAATCTCTTGGATACGGTTTGCTGTATTTCGGCTGGAAGCTGCTAACTGCCGGATTTCATCTGCGACCACTGCAAATCCTTTTCCTGCTTCGCCTGCTCTTGCAGCCTCTATCGAAGCATTTAACGCAAGCAGATTGGTCTGGCTGGAAATATTTAAGATATCATTTGTCAGTCCATTTACTTGCTCCACGCTCTTACTGTCCTCAATTGCTTGATTTAGCTCTGTTAAAATCTCATCTACCTTAACACTGGTTTCTTCCATATTCTGCCGCGCATTGGACTCCATTTTATCAGCATTTTCTTTCATCTGCTTTGAGTAATCATTAATGCTGCTTGACCGTTCCGCAATCATTTCTGTTTCGCTGCGGACAGAATCTGCATTTTGATTAATAACGCCTGCCGAATGACCAACTTCCTCCATGGTAGCTGAAAGTTCTTGTGTCACAGCGGACAAATCGGAAGCACTATCATTGGAGGTTCTAACACTTTGCTGTACCTCGTCAACAACTTTTTCCAGTTTCTGGGAATTTGCTATAATCATCTTCATAATTCCCTGTAATTTTTCCATAAAGATATTAATACCATTGCCAAGGTCTGCAATCTCATCATTTGACAAAATACTAATACGCTTTGTCAAATCGCCCTCTTTCTTATCAATTCCTTCAATTATATCATGAATTTGATGGTTTGTAATGGTCAGCTTGCGGATTACTAATATAAATACAGAATAGAAAGTCATTAATATTGCCAATACGCACACACCAATAAACATTACATTGCGCCTTAGTGCTGCATTATAAGCCGTTGTCAGTTGTTCACTTGCCACACTTGCACTGCTTCTTGCCTTCTCTACCATAATGTCGATTTCGTTCTGCATTCCATCGCTGTACTGTTTAATCAATCCATTTGCAAGCGCAAAAGCCGTTTCTTTCTCGTTATTACCACTAAAGGCAAGCAGATTTTCAATCTCATATTTCATATCTGTATAATTAGCAACCAACTGATCAAATGCTGCGCTGTCCATTTCCTGAAGACTTTCTCCGTACTCTTCAAAATACCCCTCAAGCACTGCTTCCTGTGCATTGACTTGCCCGACGATCTCTATCAAAGTATCCAGATCGATGGCAATAATATGGGAAAGCGCTAATTTATGTACAGCTTGTGTTGTTTTCTGAATGTCGCTTAACTCTGAAATATTTACCATATGATCGCTTGCAATTTCCACTGCCGTTTCATTTACCATGCCGATATTGGATATCGCCTGCACATTGGATATAATCGCCACGATACCAAGAACAAACACGGGAATTAAAAGAATTATTTTTATGCTAATACGTCTTTTCTTGTTCATAGCTTTCTCCCCCTTATTGCACTGTTGAAGCCGCAATACCATTTGCCAATCGATCAACCAAATCCTGCAGCGGCATATTCTCTGGATTTCCTGCTGCTATGGTATCTGCAAAATTTGTGCATGCATTCCAATAACTATTTCCAACCCTTTGTAATGTACCAAATTGGGACTGATCAATAATCGCTCCAATTGCTGGTACTTTCGCAACTTCATCCGATGCCGCCGCCACTTTATTGCTCGGCCCTGTACTGCGCATTTCAAACCGAATCTGCTGGCTCTGTTCGTTTGTCATCCAGTCTGCAAGTTTATGCGCCCATCCCAAATGTTTAGAATAGGTATTTACTGCAAACATTTTATAACCTGTAAAGGAAGACATCTGAATCTGCTGCCCGTTGCAAGTGTACGTCGGTAGTTTGCACGCACCATAATTTGCACCCCATTCTTCCTGAATACCAACTGCATTCCAAACACCACTTATGCCCGCAATAATTTCACCGGATCTCACACCTTCCATAAAAAGCCCGTCAGGCTGTGCCACAAATCCCGGATTCAACGTAATATCCAACAATGCCTGTGCTACATCAACACCTTTAATCGTACCCTCCGTTGCATTCCAATTACAATAATTGGTAACTCCATCATCATTTATTCCAAATTCCAGCCCTGTATTGCCAAAGAAAGAATACAGATACCATCCAGAATTTAATTCCATAGAAATTTTCTTTTCATTGGCTGCAGCAACTGCCAAAATGCCATCCATTGTCTGTACATCCGATTCTGACAAATACCTTTTATCATAATATAAGAAGTAACCGTTATCCGCCGCATAAGGATAGGCGTAAAGAGTATCCTTATATGATGCTGCACTTACCGCTTCTTCAATATTCGCATTCTTAACTTCTGCTTGATTGACTACCGGAGAAATCGCGCCGCCTGCAATTAAACTGTATAATTGATCATCCGGCATAGAAAATACATCTGCTGCATTGTGAATATCACCAAGTACATTTGTACGAGTATCCGCATCACCTGACGCCTCTAAAATAATATCAAAATCTGCTTGTCCTGCATATTCCTTTTTAAAATTGTCAATCATTATATTCATTGCTTCAAAATTCGCTTCTTCTGCCCAGACACGCAGTGTTACTTTGCCGGATTCCAATTCTTCACTGCTGCTATCCTGCACTTCGTCAGTCTGATCTGCGCCGGTATTAGCAGCTGTTTCTTCTGTCTGCGAACTACTGCATCCTGCCAATGTGATAACGAAAACCGGAACAGACAGCATAGTTGCCAATAATTTCCTTTTTACTTTCTGATATTTCACAATAATTCACCCTTTCCTCACAAGCCGCTTTGGTTATTTCCAACAATTTTTAATATCGAATTATTTATATTATATACTATTTGCTTTATTATTTCAATATCCATTCCTGTTAAATTTCGCTTATTTTCGCTCACGAATTATTGTTTCTATTTGTACGACGGTTCCTGTTTTGATAATTGCTGTCGTTTTGCATCCGATAATTTCTTCTAGGCGGTGCTGTTTTTGATTCTTTCTTTCCCGTCTTTTCTTTTTGTCTGTTTCGTTCATTTACGCTGTCCCTTATTAAGATATATACTGTTGAAACCAGCGGTATAAAAAACAACATTCCCGGTATTCCAAAAAGACTGCCACCAATGCTGACTGCCGCTAACACCCATATTGCAGGCAAACCTACCTTATTGCCGACTACTTTGGGATAAATTAAATTGCCCTCTATCTGCTGCAGCACCAAAAACAGCACAACAAACACTACCGCACGGATTGGATTATCTACAAAAATTAAAAATGCCCCAACAAAACATCCGATAAAAGCGCCAACAATTGGAATTAAAGCCGTAAACGCAATAAGCACCCCTACCATCATTGCATACGGAAGCTGGAAAATTGTCATAGATACCACAAACATTCCACCTAAAATCACTGCCTCAAGACACTGTCCCGAAACAAAATTTGAAAAATTGACATATAGTAAATGAAGCACCTTTTCTGCCTCTGTTTTACGCTTTTCCGGAAGATAGGCTGACAATATACGCCGCCCTTGATTTTCCAGTTTCTCTTTACCCGATAAAATATAGATAGCAAAAACAAACCCAATAAAGAAATTCAAAAATGCGCCAATAATATTTCCGGCAACCGTAACAGTAGAAAGCACCATATCCGAAACGCCGTTTTTCAAAAATTCCACAATATACGCAACAAGGCTGTCCCAATCAACTGCCAGCGTTTCCAACTCTGCCACATATCCCTGTAACTGCGGATATTCTGCCGCAAACCCTTCCAGCCAGACACCTGCATTCTCCGCAAAAACAGGAATTTTATTACCCAGTTCCACTACTGTCTTTGTAAGCTGTGGTACCACTGCACTCACCACAATTACCAAGATTAAAATTACAAACAAAATGCTTAATACTACACTGACCGGACGTTTCATTTTGTCAGCGTTTTTTCCATTCCAGTTTTTCAGCATTTTTTTCTCAATAATATTTAACGGAAGATTCAGCACAAATGCGATTACACCACCATATAAAAACGGTCTTAGTATAGAAATCATAATAACGATCGCATTTCCCACCTCTTTACGGCACAAAAGCGCCAAAACAATTACTGCAAAAAATAATATTAATTCTTTGATTTGTTTTAGTTTTTTCTTATCAAAACCATAATTCATTTATATCCACTCCTATCTGTACAATTTATACACACAGCCACACAAAGGAAATTTGCCGTACAGTATATATTTTTAAAGTGATACTACATAATGCCAGATTATACCGTACTACACTGGTTAAACGCATATGGCTGGCGTTATATAATCAGGTTACTCGGAAATTTTAACTGTTAAGCAGTATAATTTATATCATACAGTAAAATTCTCAATCCGTGAACCTTATTTTGGAAATATTATAAAAATTTTCAAATAAAAATAGATTAAATATGTAAATAATGTTATAATAGATTCATTACTAATTAATTACTATTTATTTGTAACAGTTTTTCTATGCAAAAACAGTTGCTTTTAGTTAAAATCCGTTAAGGAGTGCGCGCAATGAAACTTGGGATTAAAACAAAATATCTCGTAATATACCTCACACTGGTTTTTGCTTTTACAATCTTTTTTATCTGCCTATTCTTCTATGATAAGACCACCGACGTCAAGCAGATGGATTCCCCATACGCAGTCACAATATGGAAGGACTATAATCAAACTATTACATATACCAAAACCAATCTTACTGGTACTATAGACACTAACGCAATTGCGGGAAATCTACTTGCCTTTCATTCTATTCACCAAACTATCTTGGTTTATGAGAACGAACAGCTTATTTATCAGTATCCGACACAAAATATCAATCCATTTTCGTTGTCACCTGGCTATAGCTGGAATTTTGTACAGCTTCCCAAAAACGGCATAAACAATATTCGGATTGAAATTAGCTCTCCCTATAAAGAGTATTTAAAAGCTATACCAAATTTCCTGTTGGGGAATCACTACTCTATCGCCTCCTATATCTGCGGTGCAAGCTTAATGCCCTTTGTGCTATGTATTGTAATGTTTTTCTTAGGAGCGGGTATGGTGGTATATTACCTTGCACTTTCCAAAAGTGTTGTCACTACAAGCAAGCTGTTTCATCTAGGCATCTTTGCGATTGCGCTTTCCATATGGTCAATCAATGAATGTCCTGTTACATTGCTGCTATTGAAAAACAATATTGTTAGTTCCTATATCGCATTTTTATCCCTAATGATGCTGCCGCTGCCCTTTGCTTCCTTTGTCAAAACATTTTATGAGGACAACAACCCGATTTGGGACACATTCTTTAAAATGAACCTCTGTCAAATTGTGTGCTGTCTTATATTGCAATTTGCAGGGGTCGCCGATCTGCGGGAAACATTATGGACAACACACGTTATGATGGGGATTTTGGTTGCCATTATTTTTTATAATTCCTTTATGCTGTTTCGCAATGGCATACAGACAGATCTTGTGAAAATCCATTTAGCCTGCATTGTTATCTGCGGTATTACGCTGTTATTGGATATTATGGGATATTATTTAGGGACTTGGGATGGTAATACATTCGGTCGCTTCGGCTTCCTTTCTTATATTATTGTGCTTGGCATTTCCTCCACCAAAGAATCTGCTTCCTTAATGCAGATGGGGCAGAAAGCAAGCGATTACCAGCAGCTTGCTTACACCGATCAAATGACTGGCATGAACAACCGCACCTGCTTTAATGTTGATTTTGCAAAATTCTCAGAAACACCAGAGGACGTAACTATTGTTGACTTTGACTTAAATAATTTAAAATATATTAACGATACATTTGGGCATAGCTCTGGTGACCGCTATATTAAAAGTTGTTCCAATATTATTCGGGAAATTTTCGATGGTATCGGCAAATGCTACCGTGTAGGCGGCGACGAATTTGTGGCAATTATAGAAAACTCTTCCCATATTGACATGAAACAATATATGGCAATGCTGGAGTCTAGCGTAGATGCCTGCAACCGTGCCAATAAAGAGTTCCGAATGCAAATTGCCTACGGCTGTGCAGTCTATGCCGCTGAAGTAGACAAAACATTGGAGGATACCTATAACCGCGCCGATAAAATTATGTATAAAGACAAAGAAGAAAAAAAAGCCAAAAAAGGAAGCCACAGATAGGAACTATAAACAACGAGCAGGAGAGAAAACACTCCCCTGCTCGAATATTGGAATATATTAGATGATTATTTGTAAGCACTTTATTATTTATACGGGCAACCAGTAAAGTTTGTCAATAACACCAACTTTTACATGTCATTATCTTCAGCCCCAACTATTATAGTTTCCGTAATATTTACCATTGTAAATGGAACCACCATATGTATTGTCATAATCTCCGTAGTTGCCATAATTTCCGCCATAATATGAGGTATTTCCATATTTATTGTATGTTGAGGTACCATAGAGCCTATCCAATAAGTTAACCGTTGATGCTGCAGATTCCTGAATTGCGGAAAAGCGCTCGCTGATCTCTGTTCCATAGCCGTCTTCTTTGCAGAAAACAGATTTAATATCTTCAAAATCAGCCGCTTCTAATTTCTTGCTGTCTACAGTAAGCTCTCCACTCTTTGAGATAGTAATACCTATTTTTTCTAGTCCTGCCTTATATTCTGTCGTAACCTTTCCCACTTGGACTTCAAAATATGGATCTGAACCGCCTGCCGCCTCGTTTGATGCAGAATGTACGTTATTGTAATTAGCTACAAAATCTTTTACTTCAGAAATCATTTTCTGTTTGTCTTTATCGGTAATTTCTGTCTTCTTAGCAATCTCTAGCATATTTTTAATGCTGTTTGTTACTGCATTTGCGGATTTCTCCACCTTCTCATACAACGCAATCTGCTTTGACTTCGTTGTGCTGCTGCTGGAATTTACCTTATTTGTATTGTTTGTCGATGCACTGTTGTTTCTCGAATACAACCTGCTTCCACGGCTTCTTCTAGCAGATCTTATCATTCTTGCTCTTGCAAGATTACTTCTTGTACTGCGGATATTCATAGAAAGTTCCCCCCGTTCTTGTCTGTCGCATATTTATCATGCTTGCTGACATATTTTAACTTATATAGAATCTTAACTCAATTTTTCACTCATTTGTAGTACTTAGTACTTTTTCTTTTTCCTAAGTTACATAATATATATCGGTCGATATCAAAAATTGTTTAGCGTATTTTAGAAAAAAGGCAGAAAGCTTTTCTATTTTTTAAATGCTCTCTGCCTTTTTTCCTATTCTTTGTCGATATAATGCTGCAAACTAAATGATTATTCTTTATTTATGCTTTATCGTTGTTACACAAAGCCTCATATTTTTTAACAAGTTCTTGAAAATCTTCAAGCGTGCTGCATTCCTTCAAATCATTTAAAATCCGTACTCGTTCTAACTTGCGTGCTAAACTTTCAACAATTTCTGCATTTGTTGGCATATCATCACCCCACTTCCAAAATCATTGCTGATAAGATAACTTTATTATACCAATAACCAGAATCTGTGTAAAGTTTTTCTTTTCAGTTCCTTATGCTTTCCAGCGCTGTAATGTGGGGAAATATGCCATCAATGCCGTTTTGGCTTCCTCTATGGTTTTACTTCTGCCGCCTTCTACCTCAAATGGTGCACAGAAGTCTGCCATCTGCTCCATTGTACAATCCTGCTCAAAAGCGCCGTCTTTGTAACAATAACAGCAATACATATCATTTTTACTGCCGTCCTGATTGGTTCCGTACTGTTCCTCCTGCATTGGCATTCCGCAGCTTTGACAAATTTTTAACTCCATATTTTCCATTTTTTCTTCCTTTCCGATATCAATATTATTTGATATCTGCCGCTTAGCAATATTTTAAACCTTCCTACTATAATACCTGTCTTGCAATATTCTTAATTCTTCTTTTGCATTTCAGATTCTATTAGGAATGTTTATAAAAACAGTATAACAGTTTAAACCTGACAGCAGTCTGTCATATTCTAATTTTTATTTTAGATTATGCATAAATTGGTTCAAAATCGTCTGCGCCGTGTCCACAGGTCGGGCAGGTAAATTCTGCCGGAAGCTCGCTTCCATTATATACATAATTGCAGATTTTGCAGCGCCAGCCAACAATTTTTTTATCGCTTTCTGCTTTCTGCGGTTTCGGTTTTACCTTGCTTTGGTAATCTGCATACGTAAGCGGTTCCTTATCGCTTAATACCTGCGCATCCTCCACTTCCGCAATAAACAGCGTATGGCTTCCCAAATCCTGACTGCTTACCACCTTGCAGTGCAATACCGCACACGCCTGCCAGCCCATATAAGGGATTCCACGGCTGTCTATGGGCGGTGTCATATTTGCAAATTTATCCACGTTTCTTCCCGACTGGAATCCAAAATGTGAAATGGTTTCAAACGTTACCGTTTGGTCAAGCATACTCAGTGTAAAAATACCGCTTTCCTTAATTAAATCACAGGTATAATTGCTATTTAAAACGGATATTGCTACTCTTGTCGGGCTGTTTGCCACCTGCATACAAGTGTTGGTAATACAACCATTTACTTTTTCTCCCGCCTTTGTTGACAGCATAAAAACACCATAACTTAGACGATACATTGCTTTATTATCCATATTTTTCCCCATTCCTTTCCAAGGCACAACCTACTGTAAAAGTTTTGTCAAATTCTTTTACTCTTTTCCTATTTTATTCTTTTTCTGATAAATCTTCGTTTTCCGGTTTCTGCGCAACTGTAAGTGAAACACCGTCAAGTCCATTTACCGTAATATTACGATTTACTTTTGCATCATAAGACTCTGCGTTAATAATACTTGACAAGTCGATTCCTGTCGTTTCTTTCATAGACTCAAATAATTTTGCCATCACTGCCGGAACATTGCCTGCGACCTGTTCTACACCGTTTGCATCGCCATTTCCACCAATAATCGTAATTTTGTCAATCTGTGATAATGGTTCCGCAATTTTCCCTGCGATATCGGGCAGCACCTTAATCATCATTTCCGCAACTGCCGCCTTATTATACTTCGCATAAGCTTCTGCTTTTTTCTCCATAGCTTCTGCTTCCGCAAGTCCTTTTGCCTGAATGGATTCCGCTTCCGCAAGCCCCTTTGCTTTAATTGCCGCCGCTTCTGCCTCACCAAATGCCCGAACACCTTGTGCTTCCTGCTCTCTTGAAAATCGATCCGCTTCTGCCTGTGCCTTTCTTGCCTCTGCTTCCCGCTGTGCTTCAAACTGCTGTGCTTCTGCTTCTTTTTGCCGCTGATACAGCGCTGCATCTGCTTTCTGCTGTGCCGCGTATTTATCTGCTTCTGCCTGCTTTTTTACCTCTGCTTCCAGTGCACGTTCTCTTACAGCGACCTGCTTCTGCTTTAACTCAATCTCACGTTCCTGCTTGGCAATATCCGCATTCGCTGTCGTAATCTCAATTGTTTTACGCTGTTCCTCTTTCTGAATTTCATATGCCGCATCCGCCATTGCCTTTTTGGTATCCGCCTCCATCTGCAATTCAGACTTCTTAATTGCTAGTTCATTCTGCTTTTTTGCAATCTCCGTCTGTGCCGCAACAGCAGCATCATTGGATTCCTTGTCAGCGGAAGCCTGTGCTACTTTTATATCACGTTCACTTTCTGCCCTTGCAATCGCCGCCGCCTTTTTAATCTTGACAATATTGTCAATACCAAGGTTTTCAATGACTTCATTTGCATCCACGAAATTCTGTACATTAAAACTAATAATATCCAATCCCATCGCTGCCAAATCAGGCTCTGCATTTTCTTTCACCAGCGTAGCGAATTTCTGACGGTCAGATACCATTTCTTCCAGCTTCATTTTTCCCACAATTTCACGCACATTACCCTCTAGCACCTCCCGTGCTACACTGGCAATATACTCGGCATTTTTATTTAAGAAATTCTCTGCTGCAAGCCGTAAGGTTTCCGGATTACTGCTGATTTTTACATTGACTGTCGCGTCTACATTAATATTGATATAATCCGCTGTCGGCACGGCATTGCTCGTCTTGACGTCAATCGGTATCAGTCTTAAGTTCAGCTTATCCAAACGTTCAAAAAACGGAATCCGAATACTTGCCTTACCAATTACAATTTTTGACTTTTTCTTAATGCCGGAAATAATAAACGCCATATCAGGCGGCGCTTTGACATACCCAATAGCAAACAGTACAATAATCAAAATAAAAATTGTTCCTGCAATAATAAGTTTTACCATTTTCCCCTCTTTTCTGCGCTGCATTTCACTGCACGACTTATTAATTTTTTGTTTTTGATATTGTGCTTACAAACGATTCGATTTCTCATTACAACTCAGCTTTGCCGATTTGTAACAATTTCTCTGCAATTCTTCAGCACAGATTTATCCAAAAACATATGAAACGAAATACAATTTCCTATATGTCGAATTATAGCATAAAATAGGGAATTCGTATAGATACTATTATGAAGTTGCAATTTATTATTGATATATCAATTGTAATGTGATATACTAGACAAAATTTTTATTGATACTGACAAGCGGTTCCGGGAGTTCGACACTTCCTATTACCCAAAAACTTCTTAAAGCCTTATTTTAGGCTTATTATTTTGTCAAATTTTCCCTATTTTTATGTTGT
>Ga0224740_10134_pt1 | contig 18425 bp, 21 predicted proteins | sample LIM_E_Water_Bulk_FD_161634 | JGI IMG/M metagenome (GOLD analysis project Ga0224740, IMG submission 161634) | Enriched cells from gastrointestinal tract of the lab mouse from Pacific Northwest National Laboratory (PNNL), Richland, Washington... | ecosystem: Host-associated > Mammals > Digestive...
AAAGTGCCGGCATTTTTTTAATTATCAAAAAATGAAGGAACTCAACCAAGGAAAGCAGATGAAAGATGTCTGGACAGGAGCGTTGACAAAGCCGTCTGAGAAAACCGAGGGAAAACACCCAACTCAGAAGCCCGAGTATCTGCTGGAACGGATAGTGCTTGCTTCGACGCAGGAGGGGCAGTGTATTCTGGATCCTTTTTGTGGTTCTGGTACAACTGGTGTCGCAGCTGTGCGTCTGCAACGGGTATTTATTGGAATTGATATTTGTGAGGACTATTTGGAGATCGCAAAGCGGAGGTTGGATAAGGTTCAGCGCATGGAAAAGCTTTGAAATGCTGATATTCGATGCGTAGTTTATGCGTATTTCGACTGTAAATAGTAACGGCAGTATTGAAATATTTAGAAAAATAACTTGACTTTTAAATCTTACCGTTGTAATATTTAGAAAAATTCAATAAATGTTATCAACAAAGAATCTACAAAAACGAGGGAAATTCTATGTGGTGGTCAAGGCATAACAGATTTCACAAAGTAATAAAACACATAGAAATTCAAAATGTGCAGGAGTATTTGGAAACATTTGAATTAAAAATTACATGATCGGTAAGAGAGCCTAACACACGTGGCTTGATTTATGATTGTAATGGTGGAATTTTGGCAGATAATTGATTAATATATACCATGACAATGGTGGATAATGGTGTGTATGCATCTGATCGTGAACGGCAATTAACAGTTCCTTAACAGCATTGTTTATCGTGTAATTCATAAATTTGCCGAAAATCAGGAAAACATTTGTCGGATTGAAAATGGCGCTTAACACAGATGGAGCGTATAGTTATACCATAACAGGAATTGTAAAGATTGTTATGCGTATAGGGCATGCAGGGGGTAAAAAATATGATAGAGAAAAAAATATTCAAATATAAATATGCATTTGATATTGCGGTGGCAGCAGCAGTGATGTTGCTGCTTACAGGCTGCGGGAATAAAAACAACGAAAAAAATCAGGATATTAGAATGGAAAATCAAGAGGAAAAAATAGAGAATGTGAATAGTACAGAAACAAGTTTTGTAACAGTATACGATGAATTAAGCGACGATACTTTCAAAGATGAACAAACAGAAATAGATGACCGAAAGGATGAACAGTTAGAATCTTTTACAGCAGATAAAGATGGAGGAGATCCGCAAATAGTAGAAAATGATTGGTCAGATTATTTTCAAGGGTGTGAAGGCACAGCGGTACTATATTATCCATCAAAAGAACAAATATTTGTATACCAAAAGGAACTAGCGGAAAAACAGAGTTCACCATGTTCGACTTTTAAAATAATTTCTTCTTTAATTGCTTTGGAAAATGGAATTCTCGATCCAGAAAACGCTACACGCAAATGGAGCGGCGAACAATTTTGGAATCAGGATTGGAATCAAGATATTGATTTTTATGAAGCGTTTCGGACTTCTTGTGTATGGTATTTTCGTGAGCTAGTAAACGAAATTGGGCAAGAGCAAATGCAGAAAGCGCTTGCGGCTCTTTCTTACGGTAATTGCGATATAACTGACTGGGAAGGTCGCCTAAATACGAATAATAACAATCGTGCATTAACTGGATTTTGGATAGAATCATCGTTAAAGATTTCTCCAAGAGAACAGGTACAAGTAATGGAGTATATTTTCGGTGACAATTCGCCATATTCTCCTTATACCCTGAAAACATTGAAAAAAGCAATGTTGACAACGGGCTTTCAGGAGGGTGAAATAACGATATATGGCAAAACGGGCATGGGAAAAGTTCAGGGCATTGTTGTAGATGCATGGTATACAGGATTTGCAGAATATGGGAATGAAACGATTTATTTCTGTGTGCATCTTAGTGAATCTGGTAAAGCAAAAAATGCAGAGTCAGAGCATGAAATATCCAGCGCGTTTGCAAAGGAGATTGCAATTGCAATTTTGCAGCGCAGTGAAAAGTCCTTGGCTGAACTATAACCCTAATTTTTCTAAGATCGAAAATGTCAATTCCATAGCATAACTTCCTGTTGCATTTGTGTTATTTTCTATATAAGTTGCAAAGTAATAACTATCCGCTCCGTTATCAATAAATCCAATAAACCAGCCGCAAGCGTTTTTGCCCTCTATTTCAATCGTGCCTGTTTTTCCGTAAATTGCCTCGTTATCTGTAGCAGAAAGGCAAATTGCATGCTCGACTGCTTCTATATTTTGGGTAGAAAATGGAAGCTGGCGACTATGGAATTTTTGAAGCAATTCGACCTGTTCAATTGGTGAAATTCGAAGAGAACCATCTCCCCAATAATAAGAAATATCCTGTCCAATTGATTGATTTCCATACCCGATTTTTTGGATATATTTTTGTATTTTTTCTAATCCTATTCCCTGATCTAGTGTTTGAAAGTACCAAGTAACAGATTCTTTCATTGCAGAAATAAGTGTCTGATCGCTATTCCATGCAGGATACCGATGCGTCTGTTTGTTCCAGGAAATTTTCGACTGTTCAGGTGTAATGATACCATCCTCTAAGGCAAATAAGGCAGAATATATTTTAATTGTAGAAGCTGGAACTAGTCGTGTTGTGGCATATTTTTTGTCGTATATAATCCATGAATCTTCAGAATGGTGGTACAATACAAAACTACCCTGATTTTCTCCGAAAAGCTCTTGAAAATCGGCATAAGAAATTGTTTTGCCGCCTTCATGAAAATCAAAACGGTTTGAATTGGTTGCCTGTATCGTTAAAAAAGGCACAAATCCCAAAAGGAAAGCGGAAATAAGTAGATATACGACAGTGCTTTTAAGGGTTCGTTTTAAGGAAATCGGATGATAATTGGCGATATGAATAATTCGCCGTTTCATCTGTTCCATGGTGGCATTAATTCCTGTTGTAAAAGGAAAAGGTATTTGAGATATTTTTTCAGCAAAATAAATTAATGTATTTCCATAATCTATATAGGCATTTTCATCTAAGTATTTTAAAACAGCACAGTCGCACGCAACTTCCCTATCGGTTCGTATCTCTTTTAGCAAATACCAAATCACTGGATTAAACCAATATAACACGCCTGTTAAGTTCATAAAAACATTTACAAAGGCATCTTTGGACTTATAGTGCTGCAGCTCATGCAATAATATATAACGTATTTCGGCAGTGACGTTGTCCGAAATAAGATGTATGGGCAAATAAATGCAAGGTTTGAAAAACCCTGTAATAATGGGGGATTTTAAGAATGCTGTACTATAAACAGGGATTCTTTTTGTTATCTTCTGTTCCGTCATGCATTGTTGGTAAAGCGCTCGGATTGCTGGATTTTGTAAGGGCAGTGCAGACTTGCGAATATAATATAAATGCAGTGCAGATTTAGCAAAAAATACTGCCATAGCCAGTATGCCTGCAAGCCATAAAATTCCAAAGGCTATACCGATGTACGATGGAATACTTTGGGTTATAGAAAACCCAAATTCTTGAATACGGTCTGCTGTATCAGACATAGGAATTCGAAGCGTTTTTTCTATATTAAAAACATCTGTTTGCGTAATAGACGTGTGGCGGAATGTATTGAGCAATACAAAAAGCTGTGAAAATTGGATTTTATGTATCGGCAAAAAAGGAATGGTAAGCAGTAGAAAAAAAGGATGACATAAACCATACTGCATCCGGCTGGTTAAGTGATTTCTAAATAAATGTTTCAACAACAACAAAAGTCCGGCTATAGCACTTAAAAAAATATTGCAAACCAAAAAGCGAATTATAAATTGCTCCATACAGTATTCACCTCTTAATAGTTTCTTATTCGTCGTTTTTGTTTTGGGAACGAATTGTCTGATTTTTACTTATTGTGCCTTTGGACAATAGAGAACGTAACATATCAATTTCACCTTCTGACAAGTTATCATTATCAATATAGGCAGAAACCATTGCAGCAATGTTTCCATTAAAAAATCGATTTAAAAAGGAGCTGCTTTCTTGACGGATATATTCATTTTCTCCTACAAGTGGCGTATAGACAAAAACACGGCTTTGTTTTTCATAAGCAAGTGCGCCTTTTGTGACAAGACGCTTTATTAAAGTTTGTATTGTTTTCGGACTCCAACTGGTGGTTTTTAATAAGCGATCTGTAATTTCATTTGTGCTGATAGGAGCATTTTTCCAAACGATTTTCATAACCTCAAATTCAGCTTCAGAGATTTGCGGAAGGGATTTCATAGGCAGGATCCTCCTTATAGTATGATGTAATGCCTATAGTATAACACAGAAATGAAAAATGACTCAAGATAAAAATCTGTATTTCTTAAATAGTTGTTTATGATAGCATTGCGAAATAGCAATGAGGAAATCTACTGAAAAAGAAACTGCAGAAAATAAAACCAATTTTTATCTATTGACATTTGGGTAAGACTGTAGTAGTCTATATAGTGAGGACTACTACAGTCTTATTTGAAAGGAGAGTATATTACATGAATAAAGAAACTGTAAAACTTTTTGATTCCGAACTAAAAGTTATGGACATTCTTTGGAAAGAGGGTAATGTACCAGCAAAGCATGTTGCAGACGTTCTTACAAAAGAATTGGGTTGGAATAAAAACACTACCTATACGCTTATTAAGCGTTGTATAAAAAAGGGAGCTATTGAACGTTCTGAACCTAATTTTATGTGTCATGCGCTTATTCCCAAAGAAGAAGTACAGGAAGCCGAAACGAATGAACTGATTAACAAAATTTATGATGGTTCTGCGGACAAGTTATTTGCCGCACTTTTGAGTAGGAAGAAACTTTCTGCTGAAGAAATTGAAAAGCTGAAAAAAATTGTTGCTGATTTGGAATGAGGTGATAAGTATGACTTTGCTGGAAATGAGCTTTTCCGGGGCTGTTTTTATTATAGCGGTTGTGATAATTCGGGCAATAGCAATAAATAGTCTGCCTAAAAAAACGTTTCTTGTTTTATGGGAAATGGTGTTTTTGAGATTGGTTATTCCGTTTACTATTCCGTTTGCGCTTAGTATATATACGCTTATTAACAACACTATATCTACGCCCACATTTTTTGAAGCAGAAACAAACAATGTTGCTTCTGCTGTATCACGGGAATATTTTGTAGTGATACAAGGCATAGAACAGCCAGTGACAAATATTCCGTTTGTTTCTGTTTGGTTTATTGTCTGGTGTATTGGAATGATACTTTTTGCCGGATTTTTCATAGTATCTTATTTACGTTGCTGGATTGAGTTTCGGACAGCTTTACCAGTCAATAATGACTATGTAGAACAATGGATAAAAGAGCGTCCTCTAAAACGGCGAATTTCGATTAAACAATCCGATAGAATTTCCACACCGTTGACGTATGGTGTTTTACACCCTGTTATTTTAATGCCAAAGCAAACGGATTGGAAGAATATAAACCAGTTACGATATATTTTCTCACATGAATATGTGCATATTTATCGTTTTGATACCATTACAAAGCTGATTGCTGCATATGCCCTTTGTATTCATTGGTTTAATCCTTTGGTTTGGGTAATGTACATTCTTTTTAATCGCGATATTGAGCTGGCATGTGATGAAAGCGTAATAAGACAATTTGGCGATAAATCTAAGTCTGCCTATTCATTAATGCTTATCAGTATGGAAGCAAAGAAAAGCGGGCTGTCACCGCTTTGTAATAATTTCAGTAAAATTGCTATTGAGGAAAGGATCACCGCAATTATGAACACGAAACGAACGACAATTATTACTCTTTTATCTGCCTGCCTTATCGTACTTGTTACTGTTAGTTTGTTTGCTACGTCTGCAATAGCTTCAACTGGTAGTAAGACGAGTGATATGCTTGCTATCAACGACCCAAAAACAACCACAAGTAACTTTGTTGCAGATAAAAAAAGCACTATGACAATTATCCATGAAAGCGCAGACATTCTCCATTACGAAGATGGCGCACCTTATATTCACGATATACTTACAAACAATACCGACAGCACCATTGTAGAAACCCAATATTGTATGCTGGCTTATAACGAAAATGGTTTGCCACTAAAGCTATATTGGAATTTCCTTGACAGCAGTGCGGAAAGCAGCTTTGAAAATATTGTCCGGACAAAGACAAACATTTTACCCAATCAAACCGAACAATACCGTGGCGGCTGGTCACTGTATGACGGTGAAATCATGGAGGTTTTTCCGAAAGTTGGGAATGGTGAAGCGAATCAGGTTGCATATTCATTGTTTTGCTTAAAGCAAGTTGTTTTTGAAGATGGCACAGTTTGGAATAACTCCAACTATGAAAACTGGTTTAAGACGTATGCGGGAAAAGAAATAGCTATAGATGAATTACAAAATTACTATCCATATGAATATGAGATAGAATCGGACTGAAAACAGTAACCGTAAACCATGCACCACCCCATGTGGGAGAATAAAAAAAACGGTGTACTAGTATTGAAACCTTATCGTAACATTGCACTATCCAGATGGAACAAGCAGTAATATGACAATTGTAGTTGGAGATAAGCTTACAGGCGTTAGTTTGGATGGCGAAGATGAAAAGGACAAATATGTGGAAACTATGAAAAAGCAAGTAAGTTTACCGTTCCGTTTAAGATTGTAAAAAGAGAACTTACCAAAGAAAATGTCGCCATAAGCTATAAGCCGGAACTCAATGCCAAGTATAATGGCAGAAAAGAAGTAGTCGGTCAGACGCAGAAAAGAAATAAAGAAATATATTGCTTTTTACCACAAGGATCGGTAAACTAGGATATAGATGGTTATAGCTTGATAAGACTAAAAGGCAGCTATTACCGAAAATAGAGGAATGGGGCTGTCGCATTAAGACAAACGGATACAAGATATTTTGACTCTGTGCTAAAATTTATACCATATCTAGTAGCATCAAAGCTTATTGCGACAGCCCCGTTTCACGAATAACCTTGAGAAAGAAAGGACAAAAAAATGGAAAAAATAACAAGTTTTACTATCGACCATATCAAACTGCAGCCAGGCGTTTATGTTTCGAGGAAGGATAAGGTAGGGGAAAATACAATTACTACCTTCGACTTAAGAATGACTTCCCCGAACGAGGAGCCAGTTATGAACACGGCGGAAGTGCATACGATTGAACATTTAGCGGCAACATTTTTGCGCAATCACAAGGATTATAAGGATAAGACTATTTACTTCGGGCCAATGGGCTGTCGGACAGGATTTTATTTGCTTTTGGCGGGCGACTATACATCGAAGGAGATTGTGCCGTTAATGGTGGAATTATATGAATTTATCCGTGATTTTAAAGACGAAGTGCCTGGCGCAAGCCCTAAGGACTGTGGAAATTATTTGGACATGAATCTTGGCATGGCGAATTATTTGGCAAAGCAGTTTTTAGATAATGTTTTATACCATATTACAGAGGACAGATTGGTCTATCCTGAATAGACTCTGCAAAAAATTGTTAGTCTTGGTGTAAGCACTAAACTGTAAAAATATAGTATAATTTGTAGTATAAATGTATTACATTTACCGCATAATGTAAGTGATTACCGTTAAGATAAGGCTGACGAATTTCGGTTGGTTATAGAGGATGGGGTTTATTTGCGGTTACTATAATAAATGAAAGAATGGAGAAAAATAAAATGAACAAAATTGGAATTATTGGTGCAATGGAATTAGAGGTTGCGCAGTTAAAATTAAAGATGCAGGAAAAGCAAGTGATAGAGCGTGCAGGAATGAAATTTCATGAGGGTGTCTTAAATGGTAAAGAAGTTGTAATTGTGCAGTGTGGTATCGGCAAGGTAAATGCTGGCATCTGCGTGCAGATTTTAGCGGATATATTCCAAGTGGATGCAGTGATTAATACAGGAGTAGCTGGTTCACTACGGTCAGAAATTAATATCGGGGATATCGTGGTATCCAGCGACTCTTGTGAACATGATATGGATGTAAGAGGACTTGGCTATGAGCCGGGTATTATTCCACAGATGGAAACTTCATTTTTTCCGGCAGACAGAACGCTTGTGGACGCAGCCAAAGCAGTATGTGCAGAGGTAAATTCGGATATAGCCGTTTATGAGGGACGAGTAGTCAGCGGCGACCAATTTATTTCAGATGGTGCGGTGAAAGATCGCTTAACGGCAACTTTCGATGGATATTGTGCGGAGATGGAAGGCGCAGCCGTTGCCCATGCGGCATTTTTAAATAAAATACCATACGTTGTTATCCGCGCGATTTCGGACAAGGCGGATGGCAGCGCGCATATGGATTATCCAGAATTTGAACGCGCGGCAGCAGCACATTCTGCAAAATTGGTTGAAAATCTAGTGATTCGCGTATAAAGCGTCATGTAAAAAAGAGGATAGGCTATGATAGCAGACAGAAAAGACAAAAAAAATCTTATTTCGTTTATGAAAAATGCGTTGCTTGTGGGGCTGCTGTTTAGTATTGTTGTTACGTCCGCGTGGTTTTTCTTTGAGAGTGTTGGCACGCGGATGTTGGCATTTGTAATTCTAAGCACATCGTTTGTGATTTTAATATTAAAGCTGCTGTTTAATCTTGTTATGGATAGGATAAAGTGCAGTAATATGAAATTGGCAGATGGACTGTTTATTGTATTTGCAGTGCTTGCATTTGCTGCGGCAACAATTAGTGCGCTTGGCGCAGCACTTCTGTTTTTGCCGAACACAGACAAAAAAGCGTATCAGTCGCTTCTTGAAATCGAGCAGGCAGAGGAGCTTGCGATTGAATCCGAACATGGCACATTTACCGGCTGGTTTGTACACCATACAAAAAAGAATGCACCACTTGTGTTGTATTTTGGTGGAAACGGCGATAATGCTTCGAGAAGGATAAAATGGTTGATGGAGCCAGAACAGGAGAATATATATTCGATATTTGAAGGTTATCATTTTGCCTATATCGACTATCCAAGCTATGGAACCAGCAGCGGCACAGCGTCTGAGAAAAGCTTAAAACAGTATGGACTTGCAGTATATGATAATTTAATTGCCAGGGAGGATGTCAGCAATATTGTTGTTATGGGATACAGCTTGGGAACAGGTGTTGCAAATTATGTGGCAAGCCAAAGGCAGCCAGCAGGTATGATACTGATGGCACCGTATGCTAACGGATACGATCTGTATAACAATTATCTAAATATTTTTTATGGGCCGCTTAAAATGCTGGTATCTTTTTCTATGCGTGCAGATAAATTTGCAGAAAAAGTCAATTTAAAACCGCTGATTTTGGCTTCACAAGCTGATAAAGATGTTCCCTATGAAAGTGCTGCTGCGCTGTTTCAGGCGTATAAAAAGGGCTGTAACTTTGTAACAATAGATGATATCGAACACGGGGAATTTTGGGGAAATGAGGAAGTTTTGTCGGAAATAAAGAAATATTTAGGAACTTTGGAAGTGGGAGCCTCGCTTTCTGGCAGCACTTCCAGATAGGAGCATGTATGATAACAAAAATTCGCGAAGAATTTAAAAGAAAATTCAGCCGACAAGAGGGCGCTGGCGTTCCCATTTTGGCGGTCGCAGTATTAATCGGTGCTGCTGTATGCATGACAGTTTGTACGTTATTGTTGAAAAGCAGCTTTTTTGGAAAGCTGATACCATTATGGCTGTTTATTGGATTTACAGTCTTATATCTTGTACTAACGCTTGTTCCATATACTGCAGACCGCTGGTGGCTGCGTCTGCTGATATTTGCAGGCGTGTGTGTCGTGCTGGTTTTGCTGTTGGTGCTTTTTTAAAAATGCATACATGATGTACGAACTGTAAAAAAGGGGGCGTCGGAAATGAAATTTTTATATATTGTGGAAATTTCATTTTTCTGATATCCCCCTTTATACTTATTAAACATTTGTTTGAATTTCCAATGCCTGATCAATAAAATGCTCCCACTGTGCAAGTAATACATTATTATCTTACTATGTATATTGTGTAAGAAACCATTGATAAAACGTTGTACGCTACAGTGTATTCGTTTTCTTCGGTATAAGATACAGTAAGTTTGTCGCTCATAATATGGCTGACTATCGTAGATGTGATTATATCATTTTTTAGGTAAATATCAATACGCTCAATAGGTGTCATAGTAGCGGCCTGTCCGAAAGGTACATAAATTGCGTTGATGGGATGGTTTGGAAAACCCTCACCGTTTACAACAACATTTTGTGCCAGTCCGAAAGTAAGAACAGGATAACCGGTCATTTCATGTTTCAGAGCATATGTATTGGGACTGATGCTGCTGTCGGATACAGGTTTCTGGAAGATGCCCTCCTCAAATTGATAGAGTGTCTGGGTACTTGCAGCGATATCAGAAAGTTTGTTGATATAAGCACCGTTTTGTATCTCAGTATTGGAAGCGTACAATGCAAACTGCGTTTCCCACTCAATGGTATTGTTCATAAAAGGTCCGAAAGTTACCCATGCTACTTGTGTATCCGTACTTTCAGCAGTATGTTTTACAATCACAATTTTTTCTTTGGCGCGATAGAGTATCTGCAAATCTTTCTCCGAAATTTAAATATTTAATTTATATTTTGGCATTTATAAATCCTCCTGTTTTACAAAATTTAAAATGATGCATTAACAATCCATTTTGCAATGCTTGTAATGGTTTTCTGTCTTTTCCAATCAAGATAAGCGATACTGGTATGCAGTTCATTTTCTGATGGGATACAATTCAGACTGCCGGCTCGTCTGTAACCCTAATTCATACTATTCAGAATCTGGACAAAGTATGTCTTGAAAATAATCTTTTAAAACACAAATGTTTTGCGCTTGTATTGTATAGATTGACGAACGCTAAGTTTTTCAATTTCTGCACAGCCCATATTGGTGGAATTTTTATGGAAAGTAACTATTGACTTTCTTCCCAGCGTTTGTTAGAATGTTACCATAAAGTAAGTTTACCACTGACCGATAGGTGGTATATAAATCGTCGGGTTGTAAGTTTACCGCTGACCAATACGCGGTATATAAATGGTTGGGTTGTAAGTTTGGTTAGTCCTTCGCCAGTAGGCGGAGGATTCTTTTTATGCACACGGGTGTCCAAAGAAATATGTCAGCAGAAGCCGTCGGACGCCTGTCGCACGAGTAGGGAATCCTATGAGTAGGGAAGATAATCTTCTCTACTCGATTGCACAGACCCTTGCATCCACCTATCCGATTTGCGAGGACGTAGTAAATGAAAAAAACAGGATTTTATATTATTAAGGACAAGTTTTTTACAGATATGTCAGACGCCTTCCTAAAAGGGAATAAAGAAGGAAATCGACCGCATTATTATTGCTTTGAGGATACAAGTGCGGGGATATATTGGATGATACCACTGTCTAGCCGTATCGAAAAATATCGGCGGATTGTGGAGAAAAAGGAACGGGCGGGAAAGCCTTGTGATATTATTCATATTGTAAAGCTGGATAACAGTCGGGAGAGTGCGTTTTTAATACAGGATATGTTTCCAATTACGGAGAACTATATTGAACGGGAATATACAATTGCTGGCAATCATCTGATGTTGACAAGCGAGCATAGTGTAAAAACAATTGAGCAAAAAGCAAGGAAAGTAATGGGTATGCTTAAGCGCGGTATACGATTCACACCGACCCAGCCAGATATTATGGCAATGCTAGAGAAATTGCGGTAGAACATGGGAAGTCTTGGCTGGTTTGATAGAGAAGAACTTTCCATATCCATTGATTTGTAGCCTGCTAATGGTTAATAGGGTTGATTGATGTTCGCAAAGAAATATCCTGCGCTTATTTTTTTAGTATTACGTTTAAAATATGATAAAAAATTAACGCAGGATATTAAGTAATGTACGCTGTAGTAATAAAATAACAAAGGGTTTAATTCTTTAATATAATATCTGTTCTAAGCCCGCCATCATTAACGACCGCATTGTGGGCGCATAGAATGGATTTCAATTCTGCAAGCTCTGACAGCGGCGATAAATCGGTAACATAGTTATCGGTGATATCAAACACTTTTAAATGTTTTAATTCTTTCGCGAACGTTACATCCGATAATGTATTTTCTGCTAGATATAATTCCTCTAAATTAGGATAGTGTTGAAAAATATCAGCATAATCCGCCAAGTAAAAATTATTTTCATTATTGCTTTGATAATCCCATTTACCATCGACCAGTGCCTTTGTCGTGATATGGCTAAGATAGAGTATTTTTAAGTTTTCATTTAATTGGATATTGTTTACATCAAAGCCAGTGGTACAGTCTTTCATTGAATATTCCTTGAGATTCGGCAGGTTTAACAAGGCATTGCAATCCCCCCAGATAAAATCATCATCTAAATAGAGCTGCTCCAACGATGTAAGTTTTCCAACGGTTTCTAAAGTGTTTTCCATAATTGAGATATCATTTAGGCATAAACTCGTTAAATGCGGAAGCGATTCTAACGCAGAATAATCATTTGCATAACATCTCGTCAGTGTCACTTTTTCTAACAAGGGAGCGTCGGCAATCGGTGAAAAGTCGTCATATCCTTGTATAGACAACTGCGTTAATTTAGGCATATTGGCAAGCTGCGGCAGAAATGGCGGATCTTCGTGGTCATAGGAAGCAGTCAGTGTTAGTTGTGTTAAATTTGTCAGTTGAGATACAACGGTATAATTGCGGTCGGCAACTTTATAATTGCTGCTTAAATCAAGTTTTTGCAGGGTATCCGCACAATCTGCAAGCGCATCCAGCTTTATAACAAGGCTGTTTTGGATAGACAGCTCTTTTAAATTTGGCATATTGGACACAAAACTGATATCACGCAGTTTATTGGAATCAACCGTTAGAGATTCTAACTGCGGCATTTGATAGAGTGCAGAGAAGTCTTCTACACGTTCACAGTCAATAAGTTCTAAAGTCGTTAAATGTTCTAATTTCAGCAAAGGGCTTAAATCTTTTGCGTGGACAGATTCTAAACGCAGATGCTCGACATTGGAAAACGCTTCAATATTCTCTATGCCCTGAAGAAACAAATCATTGTCAATTTCTAATTCCGTAAGTTGTAACGGATCGATAATCGATAACAGTTCCTGTGGCGAATTGCGGCAGGAAAGTTTTGTCAGTTTGGTAAGCCCGTCAAGCGCTCCTGTGGATAGACTGTTATGTATTTCGAGGCTTTGCAATTGCGGAAAGCAGGCGAAATCAGTCGAATTTAGAGAATTTTGATTGAAGTAAAAGGAACCTGTGCTGTCGCCATTTAACGTATAAGCAATAATAAGATATCCTTCTTTTTCATATAAATGCAGCGCTGTAACTTGCGCTAATTCTTTTGCGGTTACTTTTTGATAATCCTTCTCAAATAGCTTGGCAAGAAACTGTTGAAACAATTCAGATTCTGGCAAGCGCAGTTTTTTTATGGATGTTTTTGAGGAATGTTTGGCGCGCGGGCTAGTTTCTTCCTCCGGCTCACGGGAGTATGCTGTGATATCATCATCAAAATTGGAATCCGTATTATCAGCCTGTTCAGTTGGCTTTATTTCTTTTGTGATGGGTATGATAATAAAATGATACAATGCCAGTCTGATAAACGTTACGCCAAAAAAGATAATTAAAGCATAAGCGATAAAGCGGTAAATCTTTTTTGCGGTTTCTTCGGATTGTGTGGAGGTATAACTGCGCGGATTTGTTCTGTTAGGGCTATTATAATTTGAATTGGTGGTGTTAACAGTATAGCCCGAGGCACTAAAGGAAGAGCGGTATCCGCATCCGCCGCAGACTGCGTCGTCATTTTCATACTTCATTTTTGTGCCGCAAATAGGGCATTTCTTTTTCTTGGGAGTCATAGAGTTACCTCGATTCTTGGTTTAATAATTGATATTTCTGTAAAATACTCTTTGATTGTACTTGTTTCTAAGCCTGTGGATGTTAATAATATGTTTATGAATCCCCCTGCTTTGTGAAATGTAGTTATTCTTTAAGTTATTTGAAATATTGTAAATACTTTTAGTAGTTAATCGTGCACTATTTCAAGATACGCGCTTTCCATATATTGTATGTAATGATTAGCCCGTCAAAAGGGTATTTTTCAAAAGAATGGTACAATATATTGTAATTTGGGCAGATATTCATATTCTATATATTGTGGTCATTTTTCTTAATTAACCCTTTTGACGCTTTAATCATGCAACGCTGTAAAAGGCATATTTGGAAGTATAAGTTCATTATAACAGAAAATATATTCTATGACAACCATTAGGGTTTCGGCACTTTGTTCTGAACTTGTGAGAAGTAACTGAGATAACACATAGCGAAGATATCACCAAATAATGCGGTTATATTATAAATCAGGTTTGCTTTTTCTTGGACTTTTATAAATTGCCTTGTATTTGTCAACCCATTTATTAAATTCGTCAACAAATTTCACATGGAGAGAATATAGTTCATTGTATGTAATATCTGCTGTGTCAGGTCTTTTCTTTTTCGGGTTTCCCACATTTTTTGACCCAAAGCGTTTAAATCATCAATCGGCATAATCATTCACCTCGAGTATATTCTATCGTGCCGATTTGCACAAAGGAATAACCTTATTATGTCGGTCGATAGGTTTGATTATACTGATTATAAAAGGAATAGAGAAGGCTTATTTGTATCCTTGGTGATCTATGTTACGATGCTAATAGTATGGAAAATTTGTGGACAGAATAGATGCTTTCTTTTGAGAGAAAATCATTCAGGACAGTAAATTTATTGTCCCGATCATTTTTTTCTATTGTGAATTTTTCTTGAGCCATGTTGCTTTTTGAAAAGCGATGTGTTATGCATAACAGCATAACAGTTGAAAAACATGGAGGATGCAGCAATGAAACTGATTATTTCAAATGTATCTGGCGTCCCCATATACGAGCAGATTAAACAGCAGATCAAGGCGGCTATTTTATCTGGTGAGCTTCAAGCCGAAGAAACTTTGCCCTCTCTTAGAACACTTGCTAAAGACTTAAAAATCAGTGTCTTAACCGTGACAAAGGCATACACAGAATTAGAACAAGAGGGTTTTGTTAAAAATGTGCAGGGACGCGGATGTTTCGTAATGGGGTCTGGTTCAGAACTGATTAAGGAGCAGCTTATTTGCAAAGTAGAAAACAATCTTACCGAAGCAATAAAAGCAGCAAAAATGGCAAATCTATCCACAGAGGAATTACATCGCCTTTTGGACATTTTAATGGAGGTAAAAACGGATGACTAATTATTTAGAGGTAACGAACCTTTCAAAATCTTTTGATTCCTTTCAGCTTCACAATATCAGCTTTACTTTGCCAAAGGGCTATATTATGGGCTTGATCGGTCCGAATGGTTCTGGCAAAACGACAACAATCAAACTGATTTTGAATATGCTGGGGCGCACCGGCGGCACAGTCAAAGTGATGGGGCTGGATAACATCACAGAAGAACAAAAAGTAAAATCAGAGCTGGGCGTTGTTTTCGATACAAATTATTTCAGTGATGATTGGAAAGTGCTGCAGGTTGAAAAATCCATTTCGGTATTTTATCCAAATTGGAACAGGCAGAAATTTGCGGATATGTTGCGGAAATTTCATATTGCACCCACCAAAAAGGTAAAAGAACTTTCCAAAGGTATGCAGATGAAGCTGGCCGGTTTTTTGGTGACTTTACTTCTTCTCTCTAAAATGCCGGCTATCGGAAACTCAATTATTTCGGTCGTTGAATCTTCCCCGATACTTCTCGTTTTTCTTGCAGTTTTTGCTATTGTCGTGATGTATGCGGTTTCCATCATCTTGTCCATTCGGATTATGAAGAAGAAAGAAATGTGAGGTGATTGTATGGATTTCACAATTTTAGAGGTTGTGCTTTTGATCGGTGTTGGTGTTCCTATCCGTAATAAACGCATACGGAAATATCGGGATAAAAAGAAACAAGAAAATAATATGGATAAACTGAAATAATTTATAAACAGCGCCAGGAAGAATATGAAAATATCTTCTTCGGTGCTGCTTTTTAATAGATTAATAGAGCCATGTTTTGCTAATAGATTTTCAAACATCCGTCCGCTGTAACATTTCGCGGACATTTGCCTGTTATACTATCTGCAAAAAGTAAAGGAAGTGAGGATATGAAGCAAATATTAATTGTCGAGGACAACAGTTTTTTGAATAAGATGTTGGCGTATAACCTGACCGCAGACGGCTACGGCGTGACTTCTGCCCTAAATGCCAGAACCGCAGCCGACGCCATCCGCCAGCGGGAATTTGATTTAGTGCTGCTGGACATCAATCTGCCGGATGGGAACGGTTTTGAACTGTGCAGGCTGATAAAGCCCCAGCACCCGGACACCATCGTAGTTTTCCTGACCGCCAACGATCAGGAGAGCGACCAGATACGTGGCTATGAGGCAGGCGCGGTGGACTACATCACAAAGCCCTTTGTGATCGGGGCCTTGCAGCGGAAAATCAAAGCCATGTTCGCCATGCTGGAACACCACAAACCGGCCAAAGACATTTACGACGACGGGCGGCTGTTTCTGGACTTCCCGGAGCAGGCGGCTTCCCTAAACGGCAAGCCCCTGACCCTATCCTCGATGAAGTACAAAATGCTGACCCACACCACGCAAAGCAAAAATGACGGAGACTTGCGGAAATTTCCCTCTATTCCTTACAAAACCGCACAAGCCGGAATAGGCGGGAATTTGTGAAAATTTCTTTTCACTCGTCCTCCACGGACAGTCTGCGGATTTGCCAAATGGGAGAGGGGATTTCTCTCTATCCCCCCTTTGCACAGCATAATACTGGCGATTTTTGAAAATGCCAAAAATGGGCGCAAAAAAAACAGGAAACCTTTTCTTGATTTCCTGTCTTGGTGAGCCGTTTCTATATAGCGGCGGTTATTCAATTTTCAGTATGTTTGCTACAACTCTACAAGCAAAAAGCTGGCAAATTTACAAATCTTTTTCCTCATATGGTTTATTCCAAGAACCTATCTCAATGATATTTCCCTCCGGGTCGGCAATAAAGCAAGTCCGCTGCCCCCACGGTTTGGTTGTTGGTTCTAACAAAGATGTAGCTCCATGTGCAACAGCGTTCTGATACTGCACATCTACTTCCTCGTAGGTATCTACATACAAAGCCATTTCGGAATGACCGTTTACTCCTTTGAGATATTCATATTTCCTATCCGTTAATTTTTCAAAATCTCTTCTTCTGTACAAAAAGAATAATGTTCCATCTTTCAACAGATACACAATGTCCGTGTCCTCATTCTCTTTGATTTCAAAACTGAGTACGTCCCGGTAAAACTGAATCATTGTTCCCATATCTTTGACAAACAATCCATATCCGTCCAATCTCATAAATAAAGCCTCCTTTACCAAATCCCTGTTTGCCTTTATACTTGATTTTTCAACAGACAGAGAATTTATTTTTAGATAGCATTATTTTCCTGTACCGGAACATACAAGTAACAATATTCGTGTGTGCCTTCTTCCGGTTTGAAGAAACCATAATATTCAATGATTGGCAGCGTGTCATTGCCATAAGTGTAGCCGAGTTTGGGGGCAATTTGCTCTCCAATTCAATGATATGGCGGAACGCCGCCCGCCCACGGTTCATGTCCGAGTGCTCTTGCGGTTTCATCACACATTCTTATCCGTAAAAATTTTGCAACGGGAATTTTGCAAATGTCATAGGAAGCAGGCTGAACATCGGTTGCGACAAAAAAACCAAACATCACGCCGCTGGGACGTTCGCACGAAAGATAATTCAGACTCATGCAGATATCCCAATTATCTTCACGGCTGTTTGGTGATGCGGAGAGCGACATAAAATCCTCCATAATTTTTTCAACATTCGGTTCATCCGTATTATTGCCTGCATAACCGACTTTTCCGCACCAGACAGAATCGCTCCACTCAACCAAATCAACAGCAATTCCGTTGTAGTCATAAGTTTTAATGATATTTTCTTGCGGATGCCTTATATCCATTGTATTGTTCCTCATTTTTCGATTCCGATAAGATGAAAGTTATTGCGTTCAATGAAAGCAACATACTTTATCCTCTACATTTTACCTCCAACAGTTTCTTGATATCTTCATAATGTTCTTGGCAGAGAACCCGATAATGTATCCAGCCGCCGTCACCACAGGGATATTTATTATCAATTTGTTCTTGGGTGTACTTTTTCAGTTCCCCATAAACCGTTTCATATTGCGCATCTGCCAATCTCATCATAACTGTAAATGCGCCAGCTTCAGCAAAGATATTACACATAAGTTTTTTCTTTTTATAATGTCCGATTCCCCAGCCGTATTTATTGCCATAAGGGAAAACCACTTTCTGCTCTGTATGAAACGTAGCAGCCAGCCAGTCATTTATCATAGAAAAGCGTTCTGCATTTTCCGAACAATACGCTGTCATTTCCTCTACGGTTGGAACAGCCTGCCTATTCAGCATTCTC
>Ga0224740_10135_pt1 | contig 18404 bp, 21 predicted proteins | sample LIM_E_Water_Bulk_FD_161634 | JGI IMG/M metagenome (GOLD analysis project Ga0224740, IMG submission 161634) | Enriched cells from gastrointestinal tract of the lab mouse from Pacific Northwest National Laboratory (PNNL), Richland, Washington... | ecosystem: Host-associated > Mammals > Digestive...
CTTCATGAACTGCTTTTAAATAGTTATAAGAATATTTCGTAAAACTTCAGACACTTACATATAAAATACTACCTGCTTCTGTAAATTCTTCTTCGGTATAACCAAACGCAATAATCTGCTCTTTTGTTACATTGGCTTTAATCATCCTTCCAATGGCATTAAGCCGCTCTTTTTTAATGCCTTTCTCTATACCCTTTTCTATGCCTTTTCCATCCCCTTTCTCTAAATGATACCCTAACTTACCAGGCGCAGAGGACTTTTGTGCCTCCAAATTAATCAGGAACTTCATTTCTATCTCTTTATGTATGCTGTAAAGCGTATATCAAAGAAAATCTTTCCTTCCGCTAATTATATGGACATTGTTTTCGCATGTTTCAGTCAAACAGATGAAGGGCGGTAATTTCTATACCAGTACTGACCAATATTTTCTTGCATTTTCAATAGCCGGAGAGTTCCACTGCTCTACATAATTAAGCAGTTGTTTATTCTCACTGTTTCCAGAAGCAAGCATCTTCAAAATATCACTCATCCTTCCCATCATTTCTCCTATTTCGCCTTTTCCGTCTGCCAACGCCTTGAGATATTTTCTCCACTCTTTTATTGCCTCTTTCTCATCTTCTTCATCTACCTTCACTTTCCCTGCCATCTGAATCATCTTTTCATTTTCGCTAAGCGGAGCCCTTCTGTTAGATGCAGTTTTTTCGTAAATTGCGGCAAGCAGTTCATTGGATGTTTCTCTTGACGACTGATATCCTTCCAGTACTTTAGAATTGTGCTCATAGTACTGGTCTACTAAGTTATTAAAAAAGTCCTGCATTTCCCCCGAAACATACTTTTGGGAAAATTGCCTTAATGCCGCCGTTGACGACTCTAATTCAAATTTTGCTGCCTAGGAAGTTAATTGCTCCGAATCAGGAGAAAGCACTTTAACTGTACCACAAACACTATTCATCCCGTGTGTGATATCGACTAAAAGATTTTCTATTTCAAGGACTTCATCGTCGCTCATATTGTCATAAAATCCATGTTCTGCAAGCGCATTACTTATAATTGAAAACTGTGTTCCCATTCTTCCAAAAGGATTTTGAGGGTTTTGCATTTCCCATTCCTTTTGTAACCGCTCTCTTTCCTTTTGTGCCGCTTCTTTCCTCTTATTCACCTTTTCCATGTATTCCATTGATTCAGGCGAAATCGTTACATCTACTCCCCGTAACCGGGCCTCTGTTTCTTCTTTCTTTAATGATTCCGGCGTGCTGGGCATTTGCCAGATGCTCTGGCTTTTTCTTAACATTCTTTCTGAATAGACTCCGCCTGCCCGTTCTGTTTCATAATCGATTCTCATTATCAAGGTTTACCTCCTCCACTTATCTTTACGCCAATCTATAATTTAATGGATATCTCCAACTGCTTCTTAACTAACAATGTCATTTATAAAAGTGCAAATGTCAGTGCTGACTGTTTTACCACATAATATTGCTAAAGCTATAACCATTGGAATATTGACTCCTGCCCAGATAGTCCATTCCGTTCCAACTACTGTCCCTTCCATACTATTTCAACCTGATGTATATTTTCCATCTCCTTTTCCCTGCTTATGGAAAGCAGCTCCTGGTTGAGCTGATACTGTTTCTGCCTTCTTTTTGCATAGGCACCTATATAAATTTCATTTCCATTTATATTCATTTCTCTGCATGTTCAATCAGACGTTCCTTGTAATTCTCATCCTGCCAAACACACTCTTCCGACGCCTTTTGTACACTTTTTCTGTAACTTCCAATTCCTTCACTTCATTTACTGTATAGAATACTTTTCTATACCAGTACTGACCAATATTTTCTTGCATTTTCAATAGCCGGAGAGTTCCACTGCTCTACATAATCAAGCAACAGTTTATTTTCACTATTTCCAGAAGCAAATTTTTTTAGAATGTTGCTCATTTCCCCTATCATCTCATCCAGCCCTCCTCTGCCGCCTGCCAGTGCATTAAGGCACTTCCTCCACTCTTTTACTGCCATCTCCTTGTCTTCCTTGCTTATCTTCACCTTCCCTGCCAATTGTGATGCTCTTTGCCCCTTATTTAAAGGAATAACTCTGCTGGACTCAGTTTTATCATAAAATTCAGCATTAAGCTCATTAAAAGCTTCTTCACTTGACCGATAGCTTTCCAACTTTTTTGAATTAAATTCATAATACTGATCAATTAATCCATTAAAAAATTCTCTCATTTCCTCCGGCACATATTTGTTGGAAAACTTCCTCATCGCGGCTGTTGCCGACTCCACTTCTAATCTTGCCGCATGAGAAGATAGTTCTTCTCCATCATCATTGGGATATATCTTAACTGTGCCAAAAAGTCCGTTAAGGCTATGGGTAATGTCTCCAAGAATACTCTCCACCTCCAGAACTTCCTCGTCGCTCATATTATCATAAAATCCTTTTTCCTCCAATGCACTACTAAAAATCTGGAAATGGGTTCCAATTCTTTCAAAGGAATTTTCCAGGCTTCTTTCCTTCTCCCAGTGTTCCCTTGCGGCTTTTTCTGCTTCTTTCCGTTCTTTTACGCCTGCCAAATATTCCAACGAATCCGGAGATATTGTTACTTTAACCCCCTGCATCTTAGCCTTCAATTCTTCCGCTGCTCTCCGTTCCTCTGGCGTATTGACCATTTTATAGCCAGACATGTTCTTTTTAAGCATTCGATCATAATATACTCCCCCTAATCTTTCTACTCTGTTATTAATTTCCATTACAGATTTCCCTCCTATCCTTAATTCCTTTACGCAATTGTTAAACTAGTTACCTTTACTGGATTTTTTACCCTCTTAAAGCAGGACTTTCTTCCATATATTGGATAAATATTACTGCGTATGGTGGATTTTACGGAATCTACCTGCTAGAGCGCGTTTGAAAATTGCTTTCTAACAGATGCCCGTCAAAATCTATGGGAAATTTGGGTTAAATAAAAGCATACAGCGGGATATGTAACCTGAATTTGACCCAAAGATACCGCGGGGCGTGCTGATGGCAGTAATTAATTTTAAACGCACTCAAGGCTATCGATAACTCCCTCGCTGGGATTGCCATCCAGCTTACCGTAATTGCTGCCTACCGTATGAGTTATCCATTTCAAAGGAAAAAATGGTTTAACCATTATCTATTAATTCCCTTCATAATTGAACTTTCCATTTTTACAGTATAGTTTCATATGCAAAATAATAAAAATGTGTTACATCAGAACTTATTTCTGTATTATTACTAAAGAATTTACCTGAATAACTCTCGCATTATTAGGGTCTGTATTATTTGTATCAGCTAATGCTACTGTGCCAATATCTAATCCCTCACCCACATAGTATTCATGATTTATATTAGTAGATTCTTTTTGTTTATTTTGAGCTTCTGTTTGTTCACTATTTAAAATAATTTCTGTTGCCTCTTCTTCAGAATAAATTTTACCTTCCTCTGCATCGACTGCCAAAACGTTACCAGTTCAAAATACTGAAATTCTTCCATATCCTGCATAAATATGTATTTTATTTTAAAATGTTTCTTTATCAGTTTAACACTATATAAATATATTTTCAACATTTATTTTTATTAATAAAAATTATTATATAAAATTAATATCAATATACTATATGTTATTTTGCTAACCAAATATTTATCTTGACATAATAAACATTTATATATAAACTTAAATCAGAAGGGAGACATCAAATGAAATCGAAACGTTTAACCGACCGTGAACTTGCTATTATGCTCATACTATGGAATTCTGACAAACCGATGACTGCATCAGAAATTGTAAATAAAGCCGGAGACATGACTATCAACATTGTTCAGGGCGCATTGCCCAGACTTTTGAACAAAGAGTATGTCTGTGTTGCTGACATCATCCACATCAATAAAGTATATGGACGGACTTACAAACCAGCAATCACCCAGAGCGAATACATGCTCCTGGAATTCCAGAGCATCTTTCCGAAATCATCCCGAAATGCGAATTCGCTTTTAGCTGCATTTATTAAAGGTTCTGCAAATCAAGAAGAGACTCTCGATGAAATAGAAGGTATGATCAGGGACTATCGGAAGGGGTTAACAGAATAGGATGTCTATTAGCGCATCCTCCATATGGAGTTCTAATTTTTTTATTTTACTGTTTCTCATACTATTTTATTTTATCAGGAAGTCCAAAAGATATTTGCACATTAACGTCCATTTTATTTTAGCCAGCTTTATATTATGTATATGCAGATTAGCAGTTCCGGTTGAATTTTCTTTTACAAAAACAATTTTTTTCACCAAAATACTGCCATACTTTACTGACTTTATTTATGGCCGCCATCACTTATACGGAATCCAATTTTCTTTTGGACAGGTATTCATCTTGATATGGGTGTTTGGATGTCTTCTAAAATCCTGGAAGAACATTCAAACTTATCAGAAATTCCGGCGCTGGAAAAGGCTTTCCTCTCCTTATGAAATGGATCTCCTGTTTCCTGTATTAAACCGCCTTGATAGAGAGAATATCCTTCCACCCCGGATTACATTTTTCCAGATTCCTGCTAAAATCGAACCCTTTTGCTCCGGCATACGGCATCCCGCAATATTTCTGCCGCAGGGCGTATATACACAGGATGAACTTTATTATATTGTCCGGCACGAAATCGCACATCTCTCCCGCCACGACCTGATATTAAAGGCTTTCGCGGAGGCTGTATGTGTTATTTACTGGTGGAATCCGTTGGTATACTGTCTTAGAAATGACATATTTCGTTTTATCGAATTAAGCGCTGACCGGGATATTTCTAAAAATATGGACAGTATACAGATAGGCGATTATACTGAATGTCTTTTGAAGTGTGCTAAAGAATGTACGCCATTTACCTCTTATCTCCAGGCCGGCATATCTGAAAGCAGTGCGGCGTTTACAAAATTGCGGTTTTCGATCCTCCTGCGGGATAAAAGTAATGAAGCAGGAAGTATAAGCAAATTTAAAAATTTTTTGCTTATTTTTCTGGTACTTGTTATTTTCTTTTCATCAATATTTTTAGTATTTAACTCTACTGGTCCTATGTGTCCTGAACATTCTACATCGACTATGTTTTCTTTTCGCTATGATGATGTATATGCAATTATAACACCTATAGGGTATGATGTGTATGTAAATGGTCAGAAATACTTTACTTTAGAACAGCTTCCTCCGTACGAACGCTTTCCAGTTACTGTCTATAATTCTATTAGCGAGGTGCCAAAATGAAAAAAATACATAATATTTACTTAAGACTGTTCCTTACAGCAGTTTGTTTACTTCCTGCTCCTATCACAGTAAAAGCGCAGGAACTTCCTCCTCCAGTTTCAGCATGTGCGGATTCACAAATAACTACCTTTGCAGATGTAATTGATTGGATATATGAATATTTTGACGGCGTACTTTATAAGCGTCGGTACAACTATACAAAAAATTGCTGGATTGGCGATTGGGAAAAAGTATAATAAAACTTTTATCAGATTATTAAAAGTGATTATTCAGAAGCCAGAAAAGATGCCGCAGCCTCAAAACAGATTACGGTTTCTTTTTTACATTAAACCGGATATGTATAAGGAACAAGCACTGCCATACATACATCCCTCCCCATCCAGCTTCTTGTAAGCCCCCGCTGATTGCTTTCCCATGACACAAGTAAAGCAGCATTAAATTTATTTTCGTCAAGTTACTGTTTCTATCATTGACGAAGTCCATTCTTTCCATTACAATAGACTGACATACAGTTTCAAAGCATAAGTGTTTTGGAGGATAAGATGATGTGGAGAAAGTTTAAGAATAAGTTTATCGGTACTGCGGATTTTTATAAATATGTACTTTATCTTGCAGTGCCAATGATTGTCCAGAATGCCATCACAAGTTTCGTAAGCTTCCTGGACAACATTATGGTGGGACAGATTGGGACGGAACAGATGTCCGGGGTTGCCATTGTCAATCAGTTGATGTTTGTTTTTAATATCTGTATTTTCGGCGGCGTTTCCGGCGCCGGGATTTTTGGTACCCAGTATTTCGGAAAAGGGGATTATGAGGGACAGAAGCACACCTTCCGTTTCAAGCTCTATGCCTGCGGCCTGATTACATGTGCGGCCCTCCTGCTCTTTGGCTTTCTGGACACGCAGCTCATTTCTCTATACTTAAATGAAAGCCATTCTGCAGGTGATGTTTCCCTTGCACTTAAGTACGGTAAGGAATATCTGGCAATCATGATGATTGGCCTTATCCCTTTCGCCCTTGGGCAGGCATATACCAGTACCATCCGCGAAACAGGCCAGACCCTCGTTCCCATGATTGCCGGGATCGCCGCAGTCGCCACCAACCTGTTTCTCGACTATATATTGATTTTCGGCATTGGAGGTATGCCTGGGATGGGCGTTCGCGGCGCTGCAATCGCAACCGTAATTGCACGTTTTATAGAATGTTTCATCGTTGTATTCTGGACCCATACCCATAAAGAGGTCAACCCCTACATAAAAGGCGCATACAGCAGCCCTAAAATTCCCCGCTCTGTCTTAAGGGGTATTTTGATCAAAGGCTCCCCCCTGATGCTCAATGAGATGTTCTGGGCCTCCGGCATGGCTGTCATTTCCCAATGTTACGCTGTCCGGGGACTTGAGGTGGTTGCGGCGCAGAATATCTCCTCCACCATAAGCAACCTGTTCAACATTGTGTACTTACAGCTTGGGGGCTGTATCTCTATCGTGGTAGGGCAGCTTCTCGGTGCCGGAAAAATCGAGGAAGCAAGGGATGCCGACAATAAAATGATTTTTTTCAGTGTGTTCTGCTGTGCCTGCATTTCGGCAGTTATGGTTGTCGTGGGCAGATACTTTCCTTCTATATATAATACAGAGGAAACCATCAAGGCCCTTGCCCAAAAGCTGATTGTGATTTCAGCGCTGGTCATGCCCCTGTGCTCTTTCTCCCATGCCGCCTACTTCACCCTGCGCTCCGGTGGGAAGACCATTGTCACCTTCCTCTTTGACAGTGTATTTGTGTGGGTGCTGGTGATCCCCTTTGCCTACACATTGGCAAATTATACTAACCTGACGATCACCACTGTGTTTTTCCTGGTCCAGTTTACAGAGATCATTAAAGTGATACTTGGACTTTTTATGCTAAAGAGCGGCGTGTGGCTGCAGAATATTGTGGAGGAAAAAGCCTGAGATTTATATTCTCAGGCTTTTCTTATGCAAGCCTGCCTGTCTGTGACAGCTTTCCCAGCCAGCTCCCCCGGTAAAACACTTTTATAGCGGTACACACTCAACACAATCCCCGCCATAATATACGACACAATCATATTGATCCCCCCTGCGGAAATAAACGGAAGGTCAAATGACATATGGGGAAGCAAACCCACATTCTCAAACAGGCAAATCAGAATCAATGCCGTAAAGTTCATGCCGCATCCACAGGAAATCATCATTCCCAGCTCATTTTTCTGCCTGAACGCTATGCGGAATATGCCAAAAACCATAAGCCCCAGCAATACCGCCAGCGCCGCAGCCGCCGCATAACCAAAGGACACTGCCAAAAATGCCGGCACATAGTCTTCATTATAAGACGGCACTCTCCCTATAAACTTTGACAAATCCCCATTGCCTGTCCTGATAAGCTGACTGTCCTTTAAAACATCCAGAACCGCATAGCGGGCATAATTGACCCCCTTAGGATCCAGTCCCAAAAGCATTCTGACTCTACGGCTATGCAAAAGATTGGTTCTTCCTGTCACACTCTGAAACAATATATAGGCCGGGCCGCTGAAAGTCAGGCACGTCCACAATACTGCCAGAAACCGCTTCGGTCTTCTTATACCAAACCATCCCCTTACGACAGCAATTGAAAATAGTATGAGAAGAATAAAAACCAGTAAAGCACGTGTCGAAAAACTATCCATCAAATAGGCAGGAATTGCTGCCGCCGCTATCCATAAAAGGCTCATTATCACACCCTTTACCTGTTCTTTCCTGTATCGGTAAAGTACGGCCCCGTAAAGCGGAACAAACAGATAGATAAATGTCTCTAAGCAAATATTTAATCCGCCAATATGAACCCATCTGGTGGCACCGTTCATATTTTGCCCCAGAAAAGACCACATAAGCAGCAGGCTTCCTATGAATCCGGCCGCAGTCCCCGTTCCATGGGCTGCCAGAAAACTGTAATCAACGATACATACACAAATCATCGTCAGAAATCCTGCCAGCGTACACCCTATCTGCACTTTCACATAGGATATGCCAAGCTCCGGGTCGCCAAGTCCAAACAGGGTATGTATTGCGGCACTGACCAGTCCAATTACTGCCATCAGCGCTATCATTCCCCAGGGGATTTCCGGCCGGTGGATTCTGTCCATGGACATTCCTGCCGCAACAGGATCACCCATTTCCCTCACCGCTGCTTTCAGCGCCTGTTCTTCCCCCATTCCCTGCTCCCGGAAAGCAAAAGCCTGATCATCTATGTGCATCCTGATCTCATCCCCCACCATGGCCCGCGCTTTTGCACAGCGAATCTGGTCTGTCAAAATCTGAATGTATTCTTCCCTGTCCATGATGCACCTCCTAGACTCCGCAGGCCAGTACTTTAGCTACGGCCTCTGAATATTCTTTCCATTCCTCCTCCTTACGGCCAAGCGCCTTCCGGCCCTCCTTCGTAATACTGTAATACTTCCTCACCTTTCCAGAAATCTCCTTCTCATAAGCATTAAGAAGGTTCTTCTCCTCCAGAGAATGGAGAAGCGGATACAATGTTCCTGCTTTCAGTTCAAACACATTCTGGGATCGCTGCCTTAAAACCTCAATCATCTCATAGCCATACATATCCTTTTCTGCAAGCAGCTTAAGCAATAACATACCCATGCTTCCAGATACCAGCATTCTGTCAACCGCCATAACAATACCTCTTTTCTCCTAAATTCGCTGAATACCTATATATAGACACTCTATATATGATGCTTTAATTATATATAGATTTTCTATATATGTCAAGCAGAAAGCAGGCATGAAAAGTATGCAAACAAGCAGTTGATTTGTATTGATCGAATATAACATAATTGGTTTGTCAAGGCAATACTACAATCCGTCTGTCTGTAAATTCCTCCTCAACTCCTTCTCCGCCTTATTCCTCACCCGGAGTTCCTTAAAAAATTTTGTCAGCATACCGGAACATTCCTCCTCTAAAACTCCTCTGGTCACTTTCACCTGATGGTTGAACTCCGGCATTTCCAGAATGTTCAATATCGATCCCCCACACCCTGCCTTGGGGTTCATGCTTCCCATGACCACCTCATCGATCCGCGCCTGCACAATTGCGCCTGCACACATCTGGCAGGGTTCTAAAGTCACATAAAGAGTGCATCCCTCCAGCCGCCAGTCGCCAATTTTTTTACTTGCCTTATTGATGGCGGTAATTTCCGCATGAGCCAGCGTATTCTTGTCCGTATTCCGGCGGTTATATCCCCGCCCTACGACTTTTCCTTCATACACAATCACACAGCCGATAGGTACCTCTCCCAGCACATAAGCCTTCTGGGCCTGCTTTATGGCCTGCTTCATATATTTTTCCTGTTCTGTCATATCAATACCTTTTATTATCCTTTTGTCTTTTATGTTTTGGTTGACAAACCTGTCAAAAACCCATATACTACAAGTGTACTTTCAAAACCGTGCGGCTTTGTTTTTAGGGAAGCTGTCATGGCTGCCCTGTATAAGTGGCGTCTGACGATTGGGTCTTACGCAATGGATGTCTGTGAACCGTGTCAGGTTGGGAACAAAGCAGCACTAAACAGAATTTTCCATGTGCCGTAAGGGTGCCTGGTCTTAGTTAACTGGACAGGTAACGCATGGCAGTTTCCCTAAGCACAAGGCACACGGTTTTTATGTCTGTATATTTTATCAGCTTCTTTCCCTGTCCGGCATTCATCAGCATAAGATTTTTTACAGTTCCACCTTTCGCATATAATAGCCGAATTTTCCGATTTCTACAGGCCCGCTGCATTCAAATCCCTCAAATCCAAACATGACCGCCACCATTTTTTCCCTTTCAAAATACGTACCGGGCACCCCCAGATAAAAGCAGGTTTCATTTCCGTTTCCAATTTCCTTATCAGGACCAAGTATCATATGTCTGTAATTATAAAATCCATGAAGCAGAAAACTGTTGTTTACCAGCCTTTGAAAAGGCGCCTGCAAAATTATAAAATCCTTTGGCTCAATCGTCAGGAACAGCCGCTCGTCCCCAAAGGGATGCACTTTCTTATAGCTTCTCTGGAGCTGCTCCCACTTATCCCCTGACGCAGGCTCTATCAATACTTCTCCGGGATATCCTGCTTCCCTGTACTTCACACCGGGATCAAAGCTTTCCCGCTTTTTATACTCCCCAAAAGGGCCGGGATTCTCTGGGATTCTTCTTTCTTCACGCGAATCCTGCCTTATACACGGTTCCTGCTTCCTGAATACCTCCTGCTTCTGATGTGTCTCCTGCTGATCATGCACAGCCGCCGTCAATACCTTGTCTTCCTTTACAGGTTTCTCCATGTGGTCCGGCTCCTGCCACACTCCCCGGATCTCATGCCGTTTATCCAAAAAAAGCATAATGCCGCACAAATCTTTTTCCCTGTATTCTTCACCCCCAAGACAGATATTTTCCTTATTTACCAGAACGCTTCTTTTGACATTGATCTCTCCGCCTAATGCAGTCAGCACAGCCAACTGTACCTTTTCCCTCCGGAATATCAAAAACAGAGGATGACCCGCACCTGCATAATCTGCTATCTGCTTTATATGTATGTCCAACAAATAGCTGTCCCTTTCCCGCGATATCCGCACGAACCCTGCGGATGCCTCCTTCTCCCCGTCTGCGTACATCGAAAGATACACTATTTTCTTTTCATATAAAAACAACCTTATCCCTCCCTACAAATTCTGTAATATTGTATTCGGAAATAAGGCTGTTCATTCCAACAAAATAATTTAGTTTGCAATAACTGCTGTTTTCTTCCAACTTTAATGATTGGCAGCGTCCAGATACTTCATATAACTGTATACCATCATTGCAATCTTAAATGTCAGGGCATCATCAAAGGTACGGACATCAAGCCCGGTACTCTTTTGCAGCTTCTCCACCCTGTATACAAGCGTATTCCTGTGTACGAAAAGCTGTCTGGATGTCTCTGACACATTCAGATTATTTTCAAAGAATTTGTTCACTGTAGTGACAATTTCTTCGTCAAAATCCCCCGGGTCGTTATCACCAAAAATTTCATCAATAAAAATTTTACACAGATTTGCCGGAAGCTGGTAAATCAGCCGTCCAATCCCAAGGCTTCCGTAGGAATTCACTTTTTTCTCCACGTAGAAAATCTTACCTACATCCAGGGCCATCATAGCTTCCTTATATGATTTAGACACATCCTTAAGTTCCTGGACGACTGTGCCGTACGCCACCCTTACATTCATCATTGCCTCTGTGCTCATCATGTCCACAATAGTCTGAGCCGTCTTCTCAATTTCTGCATTTCCATCTGCTGAACCCAGCGACTTGATCAGTATAACATTGTTTTCATCAACCGCTGTAATGAAATCACCCGACTGCGCAGAAAACAGTCCCCGCAGAAGCTCCGCCGCAGTGCCGTCCTTTTCTGTTTTCGTCTCAATAATGAACACGACTCTGGGAACCATTACCTCTATATGGAGTTTCTTGGCGCGGTTATATACATCCACCAAGAGCAGGTTGTCCATAATCAGGTTCTGGAAAAAATTGTTCCTGTCAAAGCGTTCCTTGTACGCCGTTATAAGCTGCTGGAGCTGGCTCACTGCAATTTTGCCTATCAGGTAGGCTTCATCATTGTTCCCTCTTGCCACCAGTATATAGGTAAGGTCTCCCTCATCCGTGACCTTCAGCAGATGATCCCTTCCTATTACCTGGCTGTCTGCCGGAGAATCCGCGAAGCCTCTGATCAACAGATCCGAGATGTCGCTGTTATCAAAGGTAGACGCCACCTGTCCCCCGTCCAAATTAAATACTGCCAGATTGACCTTCGTGATAATGCTTAATTCTTCAATGCAATTTGCTATTACCTGTGTAGATATCATGCTTTCACGCCCTTTCTGAATATAAATATAGTATAGCAGAGAATTTGGATTTTTGGCAACAAAAAAGGGATGCTAAAGCATCCCTTTTGGTATAAATTACTAGTTAGTAATTGTCTGTTCTGTTTCTTTGTCAAATACGTGAATCTTTGTAACATCAAATGCAAACTTAACGGAATCGCCAGGTCTGGATGATGTACGGGAGTCAACTCTTGCAGTAAGAGGGAACTCAGCCAGATCAAAGTATAAGTAAACTTCTGCACCAAGCAATTCATAAACCTTGATGGTTGATTCAAATACACATTTAGAAGCTGCAACAAATTCTTCTGAATCATATACATCTTCAGGACGGATACCGAAAGTAACAGTCTTTCCTGCATAGCCGCCAGCAATCAGCTTCTTGGACTTGTCAGCCGGTAACGGAATGCTCTTTCCTGCAATCTTAAGGCTTGCAACATCGCCGCTTACTTCTACTACTGCATCAAGGAAGTTCATCTGGGGTGATCCCATGAATCCTGCTACGAACAGGTTTGCAGGTTTCTGGTACAGATTCTGGGGAGAATCTACCTGCTGAACAACGCCGTCTTTCATAACTACGATTCTGTCGCCCAGTGTCATAGCTTCTGTCTGGTCATGTGTTACGTAAATAATGGTTGTGCCCAGTCTCTGGTGAAGTTTGGAAATCTCAACACGCATCTGTACACGAAGTTTAGCATCCAGGTTGGAAAGAGGTTCGTCCATAAGGAATACTTTAGGGCTGCGGACAATTGCACGTCCCATAGCAACACGCTGTCTCTGACCACCGGATAAAGCCTTGGGCTTACGGTCAAGAAGGGGTGTAAGGTCAAGAATCTTAGCTGCTTCTTTAACCATCTTGTCGATTTCGTCTTTCGGAACTTTTCTTAATTTAAGTCCAAATGCCATATTGTCATATACTGACATATGAGGATACAGAGCGTAGTTCTGGAATACCATTGCGATATCTCTATCTTTAGGCTCAACGTCGTTAACCACTCTGTCACCAATCTTCAGTTCGCCGGATGAAATATCTTCCAGACCAGCTACCATACGTAATGTTGTGGACTTACCACATCCTGAAGGACCTACGAAGATAATGAACTCCTGATCCTGAATCTCAAGGTTGAAATTCTTAACTGCTTCAAATCCATTAGGATATACCTTACAGATGTTTTTTAAAGATAAACTTGCCATTTCTATTTGCCTCCTTAGATTAATTGGTTCACGTTTAAGTCTGAACTTAGTATACACGAGTTTCCGTCACCTGACTATACTACTATTCCACAAAGATTTTACTAACTATTGTTTAAAATGCTTACAATTAACATGTCTTTTCATGGCATGAGACAACATGACCAAAAAAACCACGGGTCAATGGACACTTTGTACAATCATTCTCTTCTATCCCTGTCATCGTAAAAGGCGAGCTGGTTTTTTCCCCGTTCTTTTGCTTTATATAGCGCTTTATCCGCAGATTTATAGAGGGATTCAAAGTCACTGCCATGGTCTGGAAACACGGCGGCGCCGATACTTGCCGTTGCAGAATACTTTACATATTCCCCCGCCTGGAAACCATGAAAAAATTTTACAAGCTTTTCAGCCTGATGCAGGGTATCGGCATCATCCTTCAAGTCCTTAAGGAAGATCATAAATTCGTCTCCTCCTGTACGCCCTATGATATCCGTGACACGGAAGTTGGCGCCGATATGTTTCCCTAAAGTGCGGAGCACTTCATCCCCGAAAACATGTCCCATGGTATCGTTGATCTTTTTAAAATTATCAATATCCAGCACAAAAAGCATTCCGAGAGAATTCGCATTCTCCCTCATATATTCTTTGATTTTCCGTTCTGTAGCCAGTTTATTGTTCAGCCCGGTAAGCAGATCCGTATCTGCCTTTTCCTGTAGATTCCTGCTTCTCTCCGCATTTTTCTTCTTCCCTAAATAATTACTGATGGCAAACAACACATAAAACAGCATCATGACGCCAAGAAGCTGGCAGAGCATTTTGATAGTTTTGATCCACATGCGGTCCTGTGCATTCTTAACGTATTCTTTATCCACTCCGATAACAAGGCTCCATCCATTGACGCCAATTGAGGAATATACAAGGGTCCTTTCTTCCCCGTCTGAGGAAAGGGCCACGGAACCTGTCGTCATATTTGACATCTTTACCCTGGCTTTAACAGCATCGCTCTGATACCCCTTGTCAACGCTCTCCCATATATTTTCACCCTTTAAGAAATTACTGCCCACTATGCCCGGCTGCAAAATCGTGCCCTGGCCATCCACCATCGCCGTAAAGGCATTCTGTCCAAATTTATCTTTTGTGTTAACAAGTTCATTGATCCGTTTCAAAGGATAATAGAGAATCAGATTCCCCTTATCTCTCCCAACAGGTACCACGATCAACAGCTTTGAGTAAACCAGTGCATCTTCTGATGGCAGATAATAATACTGGGGCCTTGTGTGGTCATCCACCACTTCATTATAGGATTTCATATCCAGGTCTATGTATTCTCCCTTTGCATTTACCGCCATGCCCTTTTCATCACAATAAACAGCTTCATAGGCCGGGGTCTGGTCCACCGCTGCCTGTAGAAGTTGTTTTACCACCGTTTCATCTCCAGATGCTTTTTCCCCGATTGCCTGTGCGGAAAGCCTGCCTGCAGTTTCTATGCACTGCAGGTCACTGCTGATCTTCATGGCAAATTTTTCTGTAATTTCTTTCATGTCATTCTCAACAGAAACGACCGCATCTTCTTTGATCTCAATCGAAAAGCGAATGAACATGATCGTTACGATAACTATCACACATGAAAGGGGCAGAAGCCACTGGAACAATAATTTTTTCTGCTCGTCTTCCATTATACCTTCTCCATATCATCTTTCACGTTCACAGCTTTATCTTCCTTACTGCTGCTTCCTTCAATGGGCTTTACGGTTCCCTGTGCTCCATCTTCCTCCAGCGTAACAGTCCATTCTTCATCACCTGCGATTTCACCCTCCGGTTCAAACCGCTTAAATGTTTTATTGTAAAGAAGCGCACATATAAAAGCAGGCCCTGATATTCCAAAAGCAAAGACAATTGGCAGCGCCTGCAAAAAAAATCCTGCAATAATAACCGGAACTATCCAGCATACCATCATCAACAGCGTTTTGGGAAAAGTAAGGATTCCCATGAAAAGTGAATTTTTAAATGTATTTTTGATATTATTTTCAAATCTTGACAGCACCGGAAACACATGCATAAGAGTAAACATAAGGACGACTCCCACCACTGTAAGCGCGATCCTAAGCCAGGAAGGAAATACAAGGCCGGAATACCTAAGGATAAATGCATCCCCTGCCAGAATCCCAACTGCTGCCAGGATCATCAGCCAGATAATGGTCGCCTGTTTGAAATTTTGTTTAAAGGATTTAAAAAAGGAACGGGTAATATACCCTTCTTCATTCCTCACCATCTTCAATACCACATAATTTAACGCTGTCATGGATGCACCCACTGTAATAATCGGTATACAGCAGATAAAAGCCAGTATATTCAGATATATCAAATCTGCCATTTTTGACAAAAAGCTGAATACGGGGCTGTCCAAATCAAATAGTCTGCCCATGTCTGTCCCCTTTCTTTTCTTTTGTTAAAATTTATATTCCATGGGTGTATATATAATCCCGTCCTGCTGGTTTTCAGGCCCTATATCCGTAAATCCTATCCTGTGGTAAAAGCCCACTCCGTAAGGAGATGCGTTTACGGTCAGGCGGCTTTTACCAAGTTCATTCTGGACATAGCCTGCAATCTTCCCAATAAGCGCCCGTCCGATCCCGTGCCTGTGATACTCTTTGTCAACAAAGAGAAGAGAGATATGCACTTCATTTCGGAGCGTAATCATTCCTACCATCTTTGGCCCCGCATAGGCTGCCATCATCTGGTAGGAACCCATATCAAACATCCGCTTTAACCCCGTATCTGTGATAAAATCCTCGAAACTCCTGACACCTTCCGGTGAATAGACATCCGCCTCAAATTCCAGAAATGTTTTCCATGCCAGGCCCATAGCTTCTTCCCAGTCATCCTGTCCGGCAAAACGTATCTCAAATGGTAACTCCCCGTCCATTGCCTTATCCCTTCATTCGTTGTTGCTATCAATGTTTAATTATAACAGATTACGCCCCACTTTACAATCAGGATTCCTCTTACTGGGCCATCTCTTTTCCTACCTGATTCACCAGCGGAAGCCCGTTTTCAAGTGCATACGCATTTTCCAGCGTCGTAAGTGCAATCGCCTGCATGGCCTCTTTCGTAAAAAACCCCATATGGGAGGTGATCAGCACATTGGGGAAAGTCACTAGTCTTGCCAAATTATCGTCTACAATAATATCATTGGAACGATCCTCATAAAAGACCCCTTCTTCCTCCTCGTAGACATCCAGCCCCACGCCTCCGAACTTTCCTTCCAGCATCCCGCCTATCAGGGCATCCGTATCTATCAGGGCGCCTCTGGACGTATTCACCAGATAAACCCCCTTTTTCATAAGGGCTATGGATTCCTCATTGATAATATGCCTGGTGTCTGAATTCAGCGGGCAGTGCAGGGTTATAATGTCAGAGGTTTTAAAAAGTTCTTCCTTCGACACATACTCTGCTTCCAGCCCTTCCACCGGATAAGGGTCATAGCAGATAACATGCATCTGGAAACCGTTTAAAATCCTGATCATCGCCTGCCCGATCTTTCCCGTCCCGATAACTCCGGCAGTCTTCTCATACAGATCCATTCCCATCAACCCATTAAGGCTCATGTTAAAGTCCCTTGTCCTGTTGTACGCCTTGTGGGTCATCCTGTTTACCGTAAGAAGCATGGCCATCGAAAATTCCGCCACCGATTCCGGGGAATAGCTGGGCACTCTCAAAATCACGATCTTGTCCTCGGCCGCCTTTACATCTACATTATTAAACCCGGCGCTGCGAAGCAGAATCGCCTTCACCTTCATTTCATAAAGCGCATCTATCATTTCAGCATTCACATAATCATTGACAAAAATGCAGATAGCGTCATGCCCTTTCGCCATAAATACGGTTTCCTGATTACAGGACGCCTCAATAAAATGGATGTCAAATCCATATTCCTTTCCCATCGGCTCAAACCAGATTTTGTCGTATGGCTTGGTTCCATAAAATGCAATTTTCATATAATATCCTCCATTTCCTGCTTATGCTGTATTTATAATTACACAGACACAGGATTTTTATGCCTATGAAAACAGTCCCTTAAAAAAATCCTTCACAGAATTTTTCAAATTGTCAAAAAAACCGCTCACTGCATTGGAAGCTGCATCCTTCACTGCACCTGTCACAATTTCATCCATATGGTCCACAAACCCGGCCCCGTACTCGGTATACAGACTTTCCGTCTTATCTATCAGATATTCACTGGAAAATCCCAGATCTTCCAGTTTTTCCATTGCGTCCACCAGCGCTTTTGCATCCTTTTTGCTGATTTCCACACCAAACTTTTCTTTTCCTTCTTCTACAGCTTTAGAAAGCCCCTCATCGGTAGTCAGATCCCCTTTCTGCACAATTCCCCGCAGAAAGGAAAACGCTTCTCCCGCAGTCTCCTGATCCACGTTTTCAAGAACTTCTGATAACTGCTGCTTTACCTGTGCGATAACATCTCCGGTTTCCTGACCTGATGCATCTGTCCCCGAAGCGTATGCCGCCCCGGAAGCAAGTATAAACATCATAACAAAGGCAGATAAAACTGCCGCAATTCTCTTTTTCATAATTCTCCTGTTTCTGCCTGCGCCCGGCGTACCGGGCACAGACACTAAATTTAAATCTGGTATTCCCTGACTCTCTCCATGATCCAGGGATAAATGTCCTCATATACCTGCCTTTTGTCCTTTTCATTCAGCAGTTCATGGCGGTCTCCCGAATACAGTTTGATAGAAATGCGTTCCATGCCTGTTCTGGCAAAATCATCGTATGCTTTTCTGACCCCCTCGCCGTAGCTGCCTACCGGATCCATGTCACCTGCAATGAAATGTACCGGAAGCTCCTTGGGCATAGCGCTTAGATTTTCGTCCTGATTCAGGCGGTCAAGAAGGGTAAACAGCGTCTTAAATCCGTTTACCGTAAAGGTGAACCCGCAGAACTTATCTTCCATATAGGCATCCACCACCTTTTCGTCTGTGCACAGCCAGTCAAAAGGCGTCCGTGCATTCGGAATTCTCCTGTTATAGGAACCGAATGCCAGTTTTTCT
>Ga0224740_10136_pt1 | contig 18376 bp, 10 predicted proteins | sample LIM_E_Water_Bulk_FD_161634 | JGI IMG/M metagenome (GOLD analysis project Ga0224740, IMG submission 161634) | Enriched cells from gastrointestinal tract of the lab mouse from Pacific Northwest National Laboratory (PNNL), Richland, Washington... | ecosystem: Host-associated > Mammals > Digestive...
AAGAGAACAATTGTTTTGCATATGCAAAGATGAAAGGGAAAGGATATGGCTGTTATAATGGTTGACTATGAAAATGTTGGTGCTGCGCATGGGATGCATGGGGTGGAATATCTGACGAAGCGGGATACATTATATATTTTTTATTCACAATGCTGTGCGAAAATTCGGGCAGATGATCTCTATGCGATTCGTGAAAGCGGTTGTCAATTTTATGCTTATAAACTTTTGAACGTGGGGAAAAATGCTTTGGATTTTTATATTGCTACGCAGGTTGGGGCGTGTTTTGAGAAGGACAGGGGCGTGAATATTGCGATTATCTCAAATGATAAGGGATTTTCGGCGGTAGCGGATTTCTGCAAAGTGAAAGAGGAATTTCGGGAGGGGTGTGTAGTTACAGCGTCAAATATTGCAACGGGGTTGATGAATCTGAATGACCCTAATGATAAAAAGCGCAGAGCAGCGCTGGCGTACAAAGCAAAAATGCTGGATTTAGGGGAGGAATATGTGAAATTTAGTCAGCAGAATGAATTTCGGATGAAATTGAGAGCTGCTTTTGCAGGCACTTGTTACGAGGGACTGACAGAGCAGATAATGGAACTGGTTCAGGAAGATACGCCAGAATCGTTAAGGGCATTATACATGGACGCACTTCGGCGGTTTGGACGCACGGAGGGCAGGGCAATTTATCATATTTTAAAGCAAATTGTTTAAATAAAAATAAAAGAATGATTGGAGATGATGTATGATAAAAGACAGATTAGAATATGACAAGAAGGTAATTGGTGAGAATTTAAGGGAATTACGTGTTGCGAAAAACATTTCCATTGAGGAGGTTCGGGAATATTTGCAGATAGGTTCACAGCAGGCAATTTATAAATGGGAGGAGGGCAGATGTTATCCGCAGGCGGATAACTTACTTGCTTTGATGCAGTTGTATGAAGTGGGATTGGAAGAACTTGTTTATCGTAAAGGAGAGTATCCGATGCTGACGTTAACAGCTTTTTTGCGCCAGATTTTGCCAGCAGGCGATTATATGGTTTGTTGGGGGAATCTTATATTAATAATTTGTGTGGTGAAGTTTCGCTTTTGGAAGTTTTATGCGAGAATAAAGGAGTATCGTTTTGGGGATTAGAAGTTTTTTAGCCGTATTACATAGCGTAAAAACGATTTTTATTGTCAAGTTACATTTTTTTTACAATATTTAATTTAACCGTTACACTTCCCTTATATAATCCCTCACTTGCCGCCTTATAGGTTATAGATGCCTTCCCAAGTTTATGATTATTCTTAATCGTTATGGTGTATTGTTCTTTCCCAATTTCTTCACCATTTGGCAGTTTTATTGGATAATGGCTTACATCTACCGGCTGTCCTATATATGGCTGATCTGGTATTACAGGAAGCAGCATTTTTTTCATTTCCAACTTCACAATGCGATACTTCTTTGTCTTATTTCCTGTATAGTTTGATAAAGGCTTTGCAGCTATTGTCAACTGTGCTTTTGCTGATACATTGACATTTTGGTTGGCAGTGATCTCATAACTATCCGAAGGAACTACAAGTTTCCCCGCTTTCACGGTTACTTTATCTGGCAATACCGCCTGCCCATTATAATATGCATTGGAAAGCGATATCGAAGATATTTTTGCTGGTACAATCTTAAAGTATGCAATCACTCGATTATTTGTTCCCTCTGCAATTTTAAAATTATCTGATGTTGGCATTCCCTGTGGAATTTCATAATTGTCAGACAATTGTATTTCAACATACGCATTGGCTATTATATTAGAATTATCATAGGCTACATCAATATTATTTCCATATATATATGTATAATCTTTTCCTTCGCCTGCTTTTAATGCCTTTTTGCCGTTCAATACCTTTACTGTTGGCCGCAATTCTTTCTGTGCATATGTCTGATCTTTAATTGGCTGTATTGTTAAGTTCTCTAATCGCTGTTTCTGTATTGTAAAAGGTATTTGCTTTGTCCCTGCATAATCTCCTTTCCCTGTGACGATAATGCCTGCTGTCCCTGCATGAATATTATCTGCATAAGAAATTGTATATTGTGTTTTGGAAACCACTGTTCCATTCTCGTCTTTCACTATAATCTGTGGTTTTTGTGCTTTTGCATTATATGTATAAACTGCATTGCTTTCTTTTAATAATATATCAAGATTACTAATATCTCTTTTACATATAATATTTTTCTTTAAGGCAGATGTTTTACCCTTTACCCTATAGTTTCCCTTCAACGTTATCTGTATATCATATTTTGTGCCCAAGACTAATTGGGATTGTTCTACAATATGAGTAGTTCCCGCATTATATACTACCATGTCATATTGATTAGTATTCAACTCTGTTTTGCCAATAAGTACCCGTATATTACTTCCACTATTTTCTGTTTGTCTATCCTTAACATGATTATCCGTCTGCAAGCTGTTTTCTATTTGCACAGCCATTGTATCACTATCTGTCTGCAAATCGTTTTCTATTTGCACAGCCATTGTATCACTGTCTGTCCGCAAATTATTTTCTGTTAGCCTATCCATTGTATCACTGTCTGTCTGCATACTGTTTTCTATTTGCGCAGGCATTGTATCACTGTCTGTCTGCATACTGTTTTCTTTTGACTCACAATAACTTATCTGTGCGCTAATACTGCTTTCTGCAATTTCTTTTGGCATAATTGTAAAGCCAATCTCCCGTGTACCCTGATAATTTCCTACTCCTGTAACAATTACTTTAGGTGCATCTGTTTCCGCTTTTTCTGCTGCCAAAATATTGTTGGCATAAACAATCGTATAATCTTTCCCCTTTTTCAGCGTTTTTTTGCCCCATTTTACCGAAACAGATGGCAGCAATTCTTTGCCAGAATAAATTTTATCTGCCACAGTCATTGTAAAATCTTCTGCTTCTATACTCTTGGGCAAAATCGCAAAAGTCTTTGTCACTTTCCCTTGGCAATTACCTTTTCCGGTTATCATAACCGTTGCAGTACCTACATTTGTATTATTTTTATAAGATACAGAATAATTACTTGCTGGTAGTTCTGCACCGTTTACTGTTACCTGAATCGGTACTTTATTTGCAGTCCCCGTATATACCACCTGTTCAGGTACTATAATCGCATCTTCCACAATTGTAGTTTTCGTTATTGTATATGGAACAATGAGTTCTCCTGTATAATTGTTGATTCCAGTTACAGTTGCAGTATAATTGCCCGCATTACATGGCTGTTTGTTAAAAGCAATTTGATAATCATTTCCCTTTACCAATAAAATTTCGCCGTTTTTTAATGTCAAATCATCTTGAATTGTCCCATTATAAGTAGTTTCCACAGATTCCAGCATTTCGTCTTCCAAACTTTTCTTTGTAATCGTAAAAGCTTGTTCGACTGTACCAGTATATTTCCCAATACCTGTTATTAGTGCTTTTGGCGCATCAGATTCTGTTTTATCAGCCGCTTTGCTGTTATTGGTATAAGTAACATTAAAATCGATATCTTTAATAAGCGGCTCACCCATATAGCTGATTTCTATATCTGGTTCATTTTGTGTGCCGTTGTATTCCTGATCTTCGATCTCTTTTACCATTTCTGGAGTAAGCAAACGGTTTTCTTGCGGAACATCAAATTCGCTGTCACTTGTATATGCTTTAATGCGGTATGTCCCTCTGTCTACAGCATCCTGCCAGCCGTTCTCGGTTTTGAGGAAGGTTTCGTTGGGATTGGTGTGGGCTACGAATCGAACTGACTTGCCATTATCATAGGACTGATCCATAAAAATTGCCGATTGTTTCTCACCTTTTACGCTTCCACCAGACAATTGCACTACAATGCCAAAATTCTCACCTTCTGCCACTGATACATATTCGTCTAATCTAATCGTATAGAATCCTTGAAATTGCGCATTTCCCTCTGCACGAGAACAAAGCTTTCCTGATTGTGGATTGTTTTTATCTGCTAACCCCGAATAAACTTCAACCAAGTAATTCGTATTTGCTGAAGCGATTCCCACTCCGACCGCCTCAATCATCTGATTTCCTGTACTGCTGTAAACTGCGGCAGTCGTAATTGCTTCCCCACTTTCATAGCGAACCCCTGCTGAACCATCATATTGATAAATATGGTCATAATTATCGGACTCCTCAAAATCAAATACAAACATTGTATCAGACAATGATGCATCTTCATATGACATCCAAAAATACCCATCATCACCATAGTCTGTTCCCCAGCTATTTTTTATCAGCCATGCTCCATTATTTTTGGGAATATAACTAATACCAGCATTAATAAATACTTCATCCTGATTAATAGCTGTATATTTAAAATTATTTTTATCAAAATTGTCATCCCATCCCACAATAGCTACAGCATGTCCTGTACCATAATCTTGATAATTGTAGTATGCTGTTGGTCCATTGTAAATATCTTTATCCACATAATTACTGCTGCACAATTCATCATGCTTATAATATGTTGCAACAATTCCATACTCCATAATTGCTTTTTTCACAGAATCCATATCAGTCTTGTTCATCCAATACGAATTCTGCAAATGAACAATATCTGTATAAGCATATTCTTGTGGAATATTTAGCTCCTTTGTTTTCTTGGTATCCTCTTCACTTGGATACACCAAACTTTTGTCTGTTTGTTCGTCTGCTATTCCTGTCCACCTTGTCATTGCAAAAGTTGTAAACATATTATTGCCGCCATTATCCACTTTTGTAGTCATTAAAGGAATAACTGCATCGCCTTCTAATCCGCCATCCGGCCCTGCAATATTGTCATGATATAAAAAATTTATCAAATGTGTTTCTGACATATCTGTTTCATTTTGAGTAATTTTCTTATAGGCGCTTTCCGCTGCTGCAACTGCCGCAAATGCCCAACAAGAACCCCATCCACCCTGATTTTTAATGGAAGTAGTCTGTCCGTGCTCCATTGCCAAATATTTCTCTGGAACAGTATCTTTTACAGAAAAAAAAGAAGTTTGCTGGTCTTCTGGCTGCAATTCTGCTTCGATACCACTGTCGATATAACCCGATGGTATATAGCCATCCGCCTCTAACTTACTATTAAATTCCTCTCTTAACCTTAGTATTTCCTCGTCAACATCTATTTCTGTACTAATTGTTTCCGTTTCCAATACTGTTTCTATATCTAACGCTGTTTCTGTTTCAAGATTTATTTCTGCTATCTGCGTGTCAGGCGGAATCATTTCCTCTGTTTGCCCTTCTTCTGTCGATTCTATCTCTGAACTATTTAATTGATTTTCCGTTTCTTCTATTGATTCATTTTCTATCCCACTTTCAGCAGTAGGTGATTCTTCCTTGGTTTCCGTTTCTTTCTCCTGCAAATCTGATGCTGATTCATTTATTTGAGATTTTTCCTCCGTTTCACTTTCTGTTTCTTCAATATTTAAAGATTCTTCTGACTCCGATTCTGTTATAGTTTCACTCTCATACATATTGGATTCAACAGCTTGTGTATCTGTTTCTATTTCGGTGCTTTGTAACTTTAATTCTGGGTTAATACCTGTATGCGTTGTTACACTCATTGCTGCACTTAACAAAATTGCTATTGTTTTATTGAAATAATGATGCATTTTATTACCTCGTTTCTTATTATTTCCGTTAAAATTCAGATGAAATAAATGCTGATTGCAAACATATAAATATGCAAACATATAAATATGTAAACATATAAATATATAAACATATAGATATGTTTGCATATCAATACTATTTTTTCTTCTAATATACCATAAAGCAAGGATTCTAGCAATATTGTAAAGATTGCTAATAAATAGCTAGGGGGGGCGGATTTATATACGAATTTATAGTTTGCTTTCCAGAAATTCTAATTAATGGCAGAATAAGAAAAAGTTAGTTGACATCTTTGTCGAAATTTAAGTGTGGAAAGGAAGGTTTTAAGATTATGCCATCTTAATTTGTTAAATATATATTTCAAAAGGAAGATTAAAGGTGCATAAAAAAGATATGTTAAGTGCAGCTAAAGCACACTTTAAGTGTAATATAGTCTTGAAGCTACTAAAAAGGCTGTACTAGAGGACTATTCAGATGTATCTAAAGGTATTATTGATGATATTGTGGCTGAAGTTTATGGTTTGTAAACTAATGAGATTCAGGGTTGCTAGGAAGTTATGCAATATACATATGCTTTACTATTTACTTTACAATTATACAAAATAATTTATATAACTAAAGCTGCCGCTCCACGAATTTTCATTCGTTAAAGCGACAGCTTCTCTAAAATTATTTCTCTAGTATAAATCCGCAGCTATTAATTACTTAACTATAATCTTTACTGTTGCCTTTTTACCAGATATCGTCTTAACTGTAATTGTTGCTTTACCTTTCTTCAGTGTTCTAACAGTACCATCTGCATCAACCTTAACTACAGAAGAACCTTTCTTGTCTACTGTATAAGTTACAGGCTCATACTCATAAAAATATGTAGTTCCCTTCTTATTTACATATGCATTAGAGTGACCATCAATCATAGTTGTAATCGTTGCAGTTTTACCAAGTGTAATCTCCTCACCCTTTTTATTAGGCTCCGTAGCTGCTGCACCCTCTACAGATATCTTAGGTTGTACTTTCGATGTCTTGTTAGTTACATAAATATACGCATATGCCACTGCACCAGTATCTGTATAAGCACCAACTTTAATCGTACTTCCTGCTGGTACACTACCTGGTACAGTAACTACAACCTTTTTCGCTGATTTCTTCAATGTAATACTACCGCTAATATCCTTGCCATCTTTATCTGCAGCTAAAATCTTCCAACCATCATTTGGTATTGTAAATGTTGCTTTCTTATTAGGTGCAACAGCCTTTGCACTAATTGTTATATTCTTCTTGCCAGTAGCCTTTAATCCACTTACTACAAATTCTGTCTTATTTAATGCAATCTCTGATGCATTCTGAATAACACTTACTGTAAATGTCTTCTTGTTAAGTTTCGCCTTTGTCTTAGCCTTAGATTTGTCCAGAGTCACATAACTAGCCGTAACTGTGGTCTTTCCTGCCTTAATTGGTTTAAGAATACCATTTTCATTTATTTCAGCAGACTTTCCACTCACTGTCCAACCAATCGTTTCTGCTAATGCATTATCTAAAGCCTTGGCACTGTTATATGCATTTACATTACAATTATAATCATTACCGATATATATATTTCCTGCTTTTGCATTTTTCTTAGTTGGTAACTTACCTACAATTGCTTTTTCTGCATCGCCAGTGATATCTTTACTAAGAATCTCAATATCAGAAACATCACTCTGCTTTAAAGCAAGTGTATATGTATCTTCTTTTGTTTCTGTACTTCCATTATCTTTCCAAGTTGCTACAACTTTAACCTTTACAGTAACTCCATTATCAGGATCTGTCAATAAATTTGCTGGCGTAATTGTAGCAATATCCTTTTTGCCACTAACCTTAGCATTCTTATCAGCCTTGTTATCTACTTTTTCAATACTCCATTTCAGTTTCGTTGTTCCAACTGGAAGTGGTTTATCCTTTGCAGTAAGTACAGCCTTCATAGTTGTCTTCTTACCTGAGTATGTAGAATAACCTTTATCTTCACTTCCATCAAAAGCATAAATCGTAACATTATCAGGTGTTGCCGCTACTGTAACAGAAACCGTTGCTTTCTTACCACTTGTAGTCTTTGCTGTAATTGTAGTTTTTCCAACAGCATCCCCTGTTGCGATAATAGTATTCTTTACACTCTCATCCTTGTCAGTTCTTTTTCCATAGAGCATAGACTTTGTTTCAACATCAGCAATACTAACCTTTTTAGAAGTCCACTCGATATCATCTGTAGTCGGCTTACTTGAATCTTTTGCTATAAGTTTTATTTCAATTGTACCGGTTTCTTTCCCTTGCTTTCCATAATCAAGTGCCATCTTTTTATCAGATGGAGTTTTAATTTCAATCTTTGTTACAGGGTTTGCATCACCAAATTTTATTGTTGCGGTCTTTGTTATTCCGTTCTCTGTAGTGATTGTACAAGTAGCTGTAGAACTAGAATCAGCCTTCTTAACCTGCAGTATACCATCATCACTTAATGCACCTTTAGCACCTGTAAGTTTAAGGTCAGAGAATGTTACTTTCTCAGCCTCTGGTGCAGTTGCGCTTAACTTATCATTTTTGTATATAAGATTGGTATACTCTTTTAAATCATATGTATGCTTCTCATAAAACAGAGCATCACCTTGATTATACTCAACATCACTTGCATATTCCGTAACATAAATTGTAGCTGTTGCGGACTTCCATACATTATCTTTCGTTTCAAGCTTAACTGTTACTGTTGCTTTACCGCGTCCTACAGCAGTTATCACTGCTCTAGTATTTGACGCATCTCCCTCAAGTATTGATACTTTCGCAACACTCTCATCATCAACTTCCCATCGAATAGACTTCGCAACCTGAAGTTTCTGATCATCTGTTAACGCCCATGCCATATCCTCATTTTCGGGATTATAATTATCAAATAAAACTCTTGCCTGTAAAACATCCGTTTTATATGTGTCTACACTGGCATTTAGCTTCACCATATCCTTATCTAAGGTAATACCAAGTACATTCAATTGACCGCTCTCAACAATCTCATCTTTAATAAGATCTCCGCCAATACCTGTCTTCTCATCCGATTTGTCATCACTCTTATCATCTGATTTATCATCACTCTTATCATCTGATTTATCATTACTCTTATCTGCTGTATCATCCGCACTAATGCCGTAAGCATCACTTATTGTTGTTGCAGATGCTGCCATTGGTGTTGAAATCATCATAGCACCCACCAACAAGTATGCTATTATTTTTTTGAAACTCTTGTTTTTCATAGCAACCTCTCCTCCATTTACATTTACGTTTGCAATCTTACTTTCCTATCATATACCCAAAAGGGCTGTCTTGCAAGTGTTTTTTCTAAATATCTGCAAATTTAGTCAACTTGTACAACAATATATCGACTATCTGTAAGCATGAAATCTATTATGAGCTTTATAACAACGACTTTAAGCACAATCCGTTCATATATTATAATATATTCAATATTTATAAATTCATTGCTTCTCTGTATAATTGCAATCGCTCCATTAGATCCTGATATTTATTAATTACTAATGCATAACTTCCTTTTGTGCATACAACTTCACAGTTTACTTTAATTATATCGGCATTAAGGCTATCAATATTAAGTATAAATAGTGCATCTTCATGAAAATCCATATCCCCAAATTCTTCCAAAATGATTTTCTTATCCTCACACATATATTGTATCATTTCTGCTTTTCTATAATATAGTCCTTCCTGATCAAAATACACTGCATTTTCGCCAGCCAGCCGCTCTATCCAGCTCGCAATATCTGGCGCTGCTCCCAATAGAATCTTATTTCGTACAACCACATAATCGTCTATTAGATTTGTATAAATACCCTTCCATGCAACAAGGGGAATTAAAAGTGCCAGAAGCAGCCTGACACTTCCCAGCTTCCCCATAAACTTTTTCCATATCGTTGAAAAAATTACAAGCGGCTTACTCAAAATCTGTCTATCAGCAAATGGATTTTTTATTTTCCACTTTGATGTTCCCACTTTCAATACTACTATAAACCCTACCGCCCTTGGAAGCACATACGCAATCACCTCTTTTGCCTTATCAATAGGCACCTCATTATCTACAAACACTTCGCTAAATGCAACTGCATGAATTAATTCAAATCCTTTTCTATGCACTTGTTCCAATACGTAATCACAATACATCCCAGCCGCGAAGAAAGCCCCCGCAAATATCAGCCAAAACAAAAGCCAATGCCGGTCTGCAAGAATCCTATCAATACTATATATTAATACAAATCCAATTAAATATTCTATGTATCTTCCATTTATTAAATCATCATTTGTATATAAACCTTCTTTATAAATTGCACAAATCATAAATGCACCTGCAAAAGCAAAAAACATACTAACGAAAAAAATGTGTGCCTTGAAATCATCATTCAATTTTGCAAAAGCAATATGTTCTTTCCCTCGTACTGCATAAACAACCCGCTTACAGCCATCAATAAACATTACAATTGCATTTAATAATAAATCTCTAAGTCCCCAACATATCACAAGCCCCGTCGCTGCCGCAAGATAATACCACTTTCCTACAATACTTGTTCCTAGACGTATCAATCCATACTTTGAAAATATCCCTTTCAAAACCCCAATCTGCCCCGAAAGCTCATTAACAGAAAGCCTATGGTCAGTACTGTTCCCTACCGCAATGCCAATCCTGTTTAAACCAATTATGCAGGCTATAACTGCTACTACTATTAATCCCAAACATAACTTTACTTTCCCTTTATCTAAAAGATAAAGCCATATAATTATGGCAGAAATTGCTATTAGTATTATAAACATCTGTTTTGTGAATATTGCTTTTACTATTTCTGCTATTCCCAAAGACTGACTTCCCATATAATTTACACTTTTTATATACAACTTTAACATACTATGCAATACATAAAAAATATATACACTACAAAAATATACTATCGTTTGCAATAAGCTGTTTATTTTCAACATCCTTAAAATCAATACCACAATTACAACTGTTATAATCAGCCCTATTGTCCTTTGATGTACCGCATATATATATATATTAAGAAATGCCAACCCAATATGGTTCGCAATATTTGGCTTATCAATTGCACGCATCATAACATATGCAAGCAGCCAGAATAAAAACGTTAACGTGCACTCCGTCATAGTAATATGGGTGTATATCATATTCGATGGATATATCGCTGCTACAAAACACACAACTGGAATCATGTACTTATGAATATGTTTCAGATATCGATTTGCTATTTTTACGGAGAGCAAATAACCTAATACAATGAAAATAACATTATATATTACAGCAACTTTATATCTATCCGCCCATCCATATCCAAGAATTTCTGCTGTTTTTCTTACAATGCACAATATTATGCTATATCCATATGAATAATAACTTATTCTATTCGTAATACTTGACCAATCACGTCCAGAAAGAAGCATACTATTCGACCAATATCCAAATTCATCATTAAAAATAATAGGCATTGCAAGTTCACTTACTTTATATACTCCCATTAAAATAATAGCCACAGCAAATACATATTTTACTAAGTCTTCTTTATGAAATTTAATTCCTTTTAATTCTTCTTTACTAAATACCATTTCCCCAAATCCATCTCTACTTTTTCTCCATCACTTAACTAAAAAACAATGTATATCAATTCCTTTTAATACCACATTACGCCATACCTTCATTTTCCCAATATTTAGTTTATAAGAATCCCATCATATATCACATTACTCAATATTCTGATACATTTCACAATATTCTTTTGCTGTTTTTTCACCCAACAAAAATACTATTCTACACTTGTTACATTAGCAGGCATTTTATATTTCTTGTTCTTTTCTGCTCTTTGTATATATGTGATTCCATTTGCTACCAGTGCATGGTTTCTCATATCATTTTCATATTCCTTCAAACGCTCTGGCAAAACATTCTGTTCTATATATGCCAATATCTCTGTATAGGTCATCCTAAAATCATACACATATACAATAACTTCTAAATCTGGTTCTATATTTTTAGCATTATCCTCTTTATCTTCTGATAAATACGAATCACTTAAGCGGATATCATACTTCACCTGTTCCGGCAGCTTTTCCTGTTTTATTTTCAATCCAGTCTGCATTAAATACAATTTCGCCACAGGAAAATACCTTATTCCCTCCACTCAATCAACTTCCCCTCTCTATTTACCAAAAGCGAAAACACATCCGATGCATAGATCACCTCGCACTGTTCTGCAACAACCGCGGTTTGTGTATATTCCGTTCCCATAATAAAGAACGCATCTTCCTCAAACGGCGCATTCTCCATATCCGTCAGCGTAACCGGCTGTTCCTGCAGCATAAACTGAATCCCCTCCGCATATCGGTAATGGACAGTATCCTCAAGGAAATAAACAGGAACTTCCATATTTAATGAAGTAATCCGCATTGCTGTCTGCGGCATAGCATATGCCTGCATATCATTGCGTTTAATTACATAGCCATCTACCATCTCCATAGCAAGATACAGCCAAACCAAAATCGGAACAAGAAATGCCGCACATTGTATTACAATACATATTTTATCCTTTGAAAGCTTTAACTTAAGCAATTTTTCTTTATGCAATTTTTCTTTATGCAATTTTTCTTTATGCAATTTCGCCTTATGCAATTTTGTCTTAGGCAATTTTGCTTTTTCTTCTGCTCGTGTCCCAAGTTTTATCAGTCCGATAAATATCCCCCCAAGCAAAAGCGCATAACATCCTAGTGGAAGCATCTTTCCCTCTAAAGAATCCCAATTCCAAAACACCTTGCCAAGCATTGTACTATGTGCCAACTCAAAAACTGCATTCTGTTGTGTATTCAAAGCGTGCTGACACAAACTGCCTGCTACGACATATAATAATAAGGAAATTCCACCCGTTATATACCACTTTTTATCCTTTATCAGACAATAAAAACTATAGATTAATAATACTCCAATTAAAAATTCATTATACCTTCCATGTAGTAAATCATCAACTTTATAGAATCCTTCCTTGTAAATGGCAACAATCATAAATGTGCCAGCCCAAGACAAAAAAACACCAACCAGCCATATATGATATGCCTTATCTTCATTTTGTATTGATCGTTTTGCAAATCCTCGTTTCTTTATATACTTACCATGAACCATATTCCATAGTTTTACTTTCAGCCTATTTAATAACGTATGTTCTCTTAAAATTGTTTTATTGGGCAACACTTGTTTTCCTATTTTTAAAGCCATAACCTGATTTCTCAACATAATATCCATTCGAGAAATGCCCTTACCAATCATCCATCCCCCATGTTTTAGCAGCATCCACATTCCCCAACAAATAACAAGCCCTGTTCCAGATGCCAAATAAAACCATTTGCCGATCATACTAATTATCAGACGTTTCAAGCCTTCTTTAGAAAAAATGCCCTGTAACTTCCCCCATTGTCCTGCAAAATCATTGTGAGCAAGCCTATTTGCGGTTTCTGTTCCCGTGCCGAAAAAGGCATCTCTCTTGCATACAATCACCGCAATTCCTGCCATTACTACAAACAGTAAAACTCCTACCACAAGCCGCGCTTTTCCTTTTTCCAATAAGTAAAGCAACATCAAGACTAACAGCCCTGCCGCCAGCAATATCAACATTTTTTCGTTAAAAATATACCTTGTTATTTTATTCAGCAGACTGTTCCAGCCTTTCGGCAAACTTTCTGCATTTCCCAAATAAAAATCATTTTGCAATCCGCCTTTGATAATTGAATGTATAGAAATACAAACTAACATACTTCCCAAGAAAGCCGCCACTTGTCTTAATTGATTGCAATTAACGATTTTCATAAATATTACAATAATAACAGCCGTTATCGGAATTGCCAATGCCCTTTGGTGTATCGTAAAAATGTATACCGAAACAACTGCAAGTCCAATATGATTCCAAACAGTTGGTTTATCTGCCACACGCATCAGCACATATAAAAATACCCAGAATACAAACGTCAGTGCATTTTCTGTCCATGTAATATGTGCATAAATTAAGTTACTTGGGTAAATTATTGCTGCAAAACATACCAAATTTTGCACAATGCAATGGATATCTTTAAAAAAACGCCTGCAAATCTGCATTGACAGCAGATAACTTCCTACAAGCATAAGGGCATTAAGCACAACTGCGGACTGGTATAAAATATCCCAATTCCACCAAAACTGTTGTGCCAAATACCGCAGCGGAACTAACAAAAGACTATAACCATACGAATAATAACCAATTCGGCTTGTTACTGAAGACCAGTCCTCCCCCATTAGATATGCACTATTCGCCCAATATCCATACTCGTCATTAAATAAAATCGGCTGTCCCACCTCCGACAGCCGCCATCTGCCCAATAAAAAGACAACAGTTGCCAAGCTAATCTGCATAATACTGCTATTATGATTTTGTACCCATATTTTCAAGGACTGCGCATTCTGCTTCATCCTACTACTCCCCTTCCTCCTCTTTCGTTCCTTCTGCGTTCGGTTCTTTATCCTGATCGGATTTTCTCATATTGCCTTTTGCATCCAACATACCAAACTCCAGCTTCTTCATCCGAAACTGTATATCCTCTAAAAGCTTGCGATTTGCTGAAATAATATCTGCCTGCAATCCTGTTACAAAAGTCTGGCATCCTATAATAATCATCATTGTTGCCAATATCAGTGATTGCACATGTCCATTCCCGCTTCCCTGGAAGAAATAAACAAGAAAGCGAATACCAATTGCAATTCCAACCGCAATAAATACCATTGCCACCGTTACAAAAAACATTAAGGGACGATACATAATGACAGCTCTCACAATTGTCAACATAGATTTTTTAATGTAGCTATAAATGGAATTCATCAGCCTTGATTCCCGAAGCTGCCGATTCGTGCGGACAGGCACAGAAGTAATTGCCATCTTATTGCGCCCTGCCTGCACAATTGTTTCTAATGTATATGTATATTCATTGTGCACATTCATGCGCATTGCTGCTTTCCTGCTGTATGCACGGAAACCGCTCGGCGCATCTGGAATATTTGTCTTAGAAGCAATCCGCACAATTCTGCTTCCAAAACGCTGCAGTTTCTTTTTTATCCATGAAAAAGATTCTATTTCGTCAATTGGACGTTCGCCAATTACAATATCTGCCTTTCTTAGTAAAATCGGACGCACCAGCTTTTCAATATCTTCGCCACAATACTGGTTATCCGCATCTGTATTGACAATAATATCTGCTCCCTCACGCAGCGCCTTGTCAATTCCGGCAAGAAATCCTTTCGCCAAACCAAGATTGCGCTTAAATCGTACAATATGATGTACCCCCCATTCTTTCGCAATGCGCTCTGTATCATCGTCGCTTCCATCATTTATAATCAGATATTCTATCTCATCAATCCCGTCAATATGCCGCGGCAGATCGTTCAACGCAATTTCCAACGTTTCTGCCTCATTATAACAGGGGATTTGTATAATTAATTTCATTTTATCAGCCTCCCAAAGCCTTCTGTTTCCGCAGGAAGAACCAAACCACACTCCTTATCCTACCGCCAACCGTGATCTAAGCAATCCGCGAAAAATGCTGTCCTTTAGTGCCTTCGAGGATATTATAACAGACTTTTTTAGAATTTGCCTTCTTTTTATACATACAAGAATAAATTACCAGGAAAGTTCATGCTGTTCCAGCAACAGGTAAAAATCCATGCAAAAATTGCAATACGAACTGCGTTCATTATGCAAATGTGTTTTTACTTGTTATATGTAAGTTTTCGTACAGGCTTTGCAGTAAATACTAAGCCTTGTATGAACAGTAAAGAAAGTTCGCATATTTAAAATTTGCATATTTTAATCTTTCATATCAAAAAGCTCTTATTTGAAGCTCCTATACGAGAAGTATAGCATACTATCCAATAATTCACCATAAATTAAATAGAAATTTTGTTAAAATTAAATATTTGCTGTTACTATACGCTTTCAATGTCATTTTCTATGGATTTTCCTTACTTTCTTCGTTCTATTCTTGCATAAAACGTTCAAACAAAGCCCCATTATTTGGTACTAACAGTGTAAAATCCGGCGTTTCTGCAATCGAAAAAAATTGCTCCCGCACTGTATTGCGACTGCCAAACTCCGCACCGGTTACATAGAAAGCTTCCTTATTCGGCTGCATTTCCTGCGTTGTTGCAATCACAACTTGTTTTTCTGGTAGATAAAACTGCAAAACCAACCCCATACGATACCCGCTTGTATCCCGCAAAAAATAAATCGTTTCTTTCTTATTATCTAACGCAAGCTTATTTATCGCCTCTGCTATCTCTGGCATAGAGCGTTCTATATTCTTATTAACGGGAATAACATAGTCTTCCACCATTGCAATCCCCATATATCCCCAAACACATGCAACACCAAACAATACCAAGCATTGTCTTATTATCATTGATTTGGGCTGCAATAATTGTGCCTCTTGCACTTGCTGTTTTGACAGATTTTTATGATTTTTTGATACAAAATAATTCATTTTCTGATTTATTATATTTGCATTTTTACTTTGGAAAATATGTTTCAAGAAGCATCTCAATGTTCTTATATCGGGCAGTTTAGCTTTCAAAATAATGCAGATTGCAGCTGCTTCTAATATTGTTAACCTTGCCGTTTCCCACACTCTAAAATGCAGTATTTCATTATCCCAAAACACCCTGCTCAGCATAATACTGTGCACCTTTTGGAAAGAATCTCCGCCTGCCTGAATCAATGCATTCTGACAAATCCAAGCAGCCAGTAAATAAATAATAGAAAAAATGCATAAATGGCTCAGCCATTTTTTATCACAAAACAACACATATAAACCATACAATATCAAAATTCCTGTTACAGCTTCTTGGTATCTGCCATACACAAGACTATCCACACGCCATATATCTATTTTGAACAGCACGCATACTCCAAATAATCCCAACCATATTAAAAACACGCCGAAATACCAAATATTTTCCGCGGTTACAGTAACGTCAACTTCTTTTGTTTCACTGAAATTTCTTATTTTTCGGTATCCAATTTTTGCATAATTACGCACAACAAATACAAAACGTTTGCTTAGATCTAACAGTGCAAAACAAATCACTAACCCTGATGCGGCAGCTAAGTAAAACCATTTTCCTGCAATACTCACTATTAACTTTAAAAATCCAGAAGGCGTAAAAATTCCCAGCACTTTTGCAATCTGCCCAGCAAAGTCATTCGTTGCCAGCCTTGCATCTGCATTTTCTGCCATATTTCGTAAATCATCTATATTTTGCGCCAACAAAATGCACTCTATTATAACCACACCTATACTTATTAATATCGCAATTCTACCTTTTCCATTATCCGCAAGATACAACACCAGCAGACAAAACATCGCTCCCAAAATAATAAATAATGTTTTTTGATTCCATACGCTATAAAATGCTTCTGCCCATGTAATTGGTATATTTGCTAAATAAAAATCATTTTGCAGTTTGCACTTTATACACTGATGCACAATACTGCCAATGCATAACACAGCAAAAAAAGCGGCAGCCTGTGGTATACGGCTTCTTTTCTCCTGTTTCAAAAGCATTACCACAACTACCGAAGCTATCACTACAGCAATGCATCTTTGATGCACTGTATACATATAAAAGGAAACAAATGCAAAACAAATATAACTTGCAATGCTTCCTTTATCTGTCATACACATCATCACGTAAAAATATACCCAAAACAAAAAAGCCAGCGCCGCTTCTGTCAGCGTTAAATGAGAGTAAACGATTATTGAAGGATACAGCAAGACCACAAAGCATGAGAAATCGCGCACATACCAACTCCAATTTTGCAAATATCTAATGCACAATTTTTTTGCTATAAAAAAACTTACCACAAGCATAAAAGCGTGCATTATAATTGCAGTCTGAAACATCTGTGCATAATTCCATTTACACATACGGGCAAGCAACTGAATGGGTAACAGTAGTAAGCTATACCCATAAGAATAATAATTAATACTCTTTGCCGCCGCTGACCAATCCTGCCCTATCCAAAAAGAACTATTTGCCCAATAGCCAAATTCATCACTATAAACAATCGGCTGTTTCGTTTCCGAAAGACGATATGTTGCAAAAAAGAACAGAATCACCATAATCATGAATTGCATCAGCCATTCTTTCTTCTCTTTGCATTTCCATAAACGCATACTATGCGGACTCCATTTTTAAATATTTAGTATAAACCATAATAACCTTATGCTTGGTGTAGATTATACTAGTACAACCTCGTACTTAGGCTCTACTCACAAATAATCTACACAATTCCTTATTACTTCAAAATTAATGCAACGCTAATTCCTCTCGCGCAACTGCCAATGCACGCTCAATCACCTTGTCCATATCATAGTATTTATATTCGCCAAGTCTTCCCCCGAAAATTACCTTCTGCTCTTTCTTGGCTAGTTCTGAATATGCTGCATAAAGTGTGCTGTTTTTCTCATCATTAATCGGATAGTATGGTTCCTCCCCTTTTGTCCACTCACTTGGGTACTCCTTAGAAATTACAGTTTTTGGCTGATTTCCAAAAACAAAATGTTTATGCTCTATAATACGTGTATACGGTATGTCACGTTCTGTATAATTCACTACCGCATTGCCCTGATAATTTTCACAATCCAATATTTCCTC
>Ga0224740_10045_pt1 | contig 18332 bp, 14 predicted proteins | sample LIM_E_Water_Bulk_FD_161634 | JGI IMG/M metagenome (GOLD analysis project Ga0224740, IMG submission 161634) | Enriched cells from gastrointestinal tract of the lab mouse from Pacific Northwest National Laboratory (PNNL), Richland, Washington... | ecosystem: Host-associated > Mammals > Digestive...
CTGCCTTCGTCGATGGCCCTCATGGCATCCCGGAAGGTATCCACATGAAAGCTCTTTACCTGTTCCCCGAAATACTGCACCATGGCTGCCTGGGAATAAGCGCCCTGGGCAATTATTAGTGAGGATGAGGGTATGAGAGAACAGGAATTGATTGTGTATAAGGACTTCCCAGGGGGGGAAGGAAGTCTTTTATACGATATGGCGTATCTGATGGAAAATTATGATAAGGAGGGGGAGGGAAAGAACAAGGCAGGTCTTTTGTATGATTGTATCCACCGCCTGCTGGAAATGGCCGGGAACCATGGTTTTTACGGGAATCTCTGGCACTGTTATCTGTCCAACCTTCTGGTAAATAATGAAAACAGCTACAGCAAAGCCTGCGAAATCCGGGGAAGGGTAAAGGGCACCATCAATCAGGCGGTGCTTCATGACATAGTGATTTTCAAGGAATTTTTTGACTATGATTTTACGGACATGGTAAATGTCCTTTCGGTAAAGGGATTTGAACTGATCACGGATTATGTGTGCAGCGACAGCGGAAGCAGGGTGTACAACAGCCGCATCCGGGAGCGGATCTGTTCCCTGGCGGTGAAGTTTAAAAGGGATCATACGCCGGAGGAGATGAAGGAGACGCTGACGGAATTTTATAAGGATTACGGCGTGGGGAAATTTGGCCTGCATAAGGCGTTCCGGGTGGTCCATGATGAGGAAGGCGTGAAGATCGTACCCATTCAGAACATTGCCCATGTGTATCTGGACGATCTGGTGGGGTATGAAATCCCCAAGAAGAAGCTGATTGAAAACACGGAAGCCTTTGTGGAGGGAAGAAAGGCCAATAACTGCCTGCTTTTCGGGGATGCAGGGACAGGGAAATCCTCCAGCATCAAGGGGATCGCCAATGCCTACTATGAAAAGGGGCTGCGTATCATAGAGGTGTATAAGCATCAGTTCCAGGATCTGAACGATGTGATCGCACAGGTGAAGAACAGGAACTATAAGTTCATTATCTATATGGACGATTTAAGCTTTGAGGACTTTGAGATTGAATACAAATACCTGAAAGCGGTGATCGAAGGAGGGCTGGAAAAGAAGCCTGACAATGTGCTGATTTATGCCACTTCCAACAGGCGTCATCTGATCCGGGAAAAGTTTTCTGACAAGGAGGAGCGCAGGGACAATATGCATGGGGGGGATACGGTGCAGGAGAAGCTTTCCTTAGCTGCACGGTTCGGTATCACCATTTTCTTTGCTGCACCGGATAAAAAAGAGTTCCAGAATATTGTCAGGACGCTTGCAGGGCGTTACAATATTACTATGCCGCAGGAGGAACTTTTGCTTGAGGCAAATAAATGGGAACTGGCCCACGGCGGCCTTTCGGGGAGATGTGCCCAGCAGTTTATCGATTATCTGCTTGGCAGGAAGGAGAAGGTATGGCAGTAAAAACATTTGCAGCGATCGATGTTGGTTCCTATGAGCTGGCCATGAAAATATTTGAGGTTTCCAAGGTCAGGGGAATGAATGAAATCGACCATATCAGACATAGCATAGATATGGGGACGGAGACTTACGGTACCGGGAAGCTTTCCTATGAGAGAATGGATGAGCTTTGCCGGGTGCTGCGGGAGTTTTCGGCAATTATGAAGTCTTATCAGGTGAAGGAGTATAAGGCTTACGGAACCAGCGCTATCAGGGAATCCCAAAACAGGTCCATACTGCTGGATCAGATTGAACAAAGGACGGGCATTGTGATCGATGTGCTCAATAACTCCGAACAGCGTTTTCTGGATTATAAGTCCATTGCTTTTCAGGGGGAAGGGTTCCAGAAAATCATTGAAAACGGGACGGCAATTTTAGATATTGGCGGCGGCAGCATCCAGATATCCCTTTTTGACAACGACACACTGGTTTCCACCCAGAACATGAAGCTGGGGGTTTTACGCCTGCAGGAGCGGCTCAACCATGTGGACGCCAGCATCAGCCGTTACGATACGCTGATTGAGGAAATTGTGGAATCCCAGATGAATGTCTACAAAAAGCTGTATCTGAAAGACCGCCAAATCAAAAGCATCATTGTGGTGGATGACTATATTTCAGCTCTTGTGAACAAAAAGGGAGACGGCGGCGCGATCAAAAGGTTTGCGGACAAGGACACGGTAGAGCATTTTGTGGAGATCTGCCGTACCAGGAGCCTGCCGGAACTTTCCAGAACGCTGGATATGCCGGAAGACCGTATGTCCCTTTTATATATTTCCATGATTATGTTACATACGATTATGAATCACATGGGAGCAGAACAGATATGGGCGCCGGGGGTGACGCTGTGCGACGGCATTGCCTACGAATATGCGGAGAAGAACCATATCCTGACCTCGACCCACGACTTTGAGAAAGATATTATAGCCTGCGCCCAGAATATCAGTAAGAGATACAGGGGAAGCAGGAAACGGAGCGAAACCCTTGAAAAGATTGCCCTGACCATTTTTGACAGCATGAAAAGGGTGCACGGCCTTGGAAAGAGAGAGCGGCTCCTTTTGCAGATCTCCACGATTCTCCATGACTGCGGAAAATATATCAGCCTGGCCAATCTGGCAGAGTGTTCTTACAATATCATCATGGCTACGGAGATCATCGGCCTGTCCCATTTGGAGAGGGAAATCGTGGCCAATGTGGTGAAGTACAATCATTTAGGATTTGATTATTACGAGACAGGAGGGGATTTAAGCTTTTTAGACCAGGAGTCCTATCTGAAGGTTGCCAAGCTGACCGCCCTTTTGCGTCTTGCAAACGGGCTGGACAGAAGCCATAAACAGAAGTTCAGGAATGTTAAGATTTCTTTGAAAGAAGAGAAGCTGATCATAACCGTGGACACGGATAAGGATATCACGCTGGAGAGGGGACTGTTCGGCGCCCGGGCGGATTTCTTTAAAGAAGTATATAATGTAAGTCCTGTGATCAGGCAGAAACGTATGCAGTAAGTTGTAAAATGGAGGAGCGTATGAGCCAATTAAAATATGATGACCCGTCTGACTACAGCAACAGGGAATTAAGCTGGATATTGTTTAATAAAAGAGTGTTAAGTGAAGCCAAAGATAAGAATAATCCTTTGTTTGAACGGCTGAAATTTTTAAGCATCACATCGTCGAATCTGGATGAATTTTTTATGGTGCGTGTGGCATCCTTAAAAGACATGGTCAATGCGGGGTATACCAAGACAGATATTGCAGGCATGACCCCTGCGGAGCAGTTGACCGCTTTAAATAAGGTGACGCATGAACTGGTGGAAGAACAGTACGGCGTTTACAAGTCGCTGGTCTCCAAACTGCTTTCTAACGGCCTGCGGATCATCGAACAGCATGAAAAGCTTACGGAAAAGGAAGCCGCTTATGTGGACAAATATTATGAAGAAAATATTTACCCGGTGCTGACCCCCATGGCGGTGGATTCCTCCCGGCCTTTTCCGCTGATTCGGAACAAGACCTTAAATATCGGCGCCCTGGTAAAGAAAAAGGGGGGAGACGGGGATCTGGAATTTGCCACTGTGCAGGTGCCGGGCGTTTTGTCCCGTATTGTGGAAATCCCCACGGACAATAAGAAAAAAACGGTAATCCTTCTGGAGGAGATCATTGAAAGGAATATCCAGAAGCTGTTTCTCAACTATGACATTGTGTGTGCATACCCCTTCCGTATTATGAGAAATGCGGACCTGTCCATTGAGGAGGATGAGGCGGAGGATTTGCTCAAGGAGATTGAAAAGCAGCTAAAAAGGCGCCAGTGGGGGCAGGCGATCCGTCTGGAGGTGGAGGAAGGAGTTGACCAGAGGCTTTTAGATATCATTGAGGAGGAGCTTCACATTGCAAAGGAGGATATTTACAGGATAGACGGTCCTCTTGACCTTACCTTTTTAATGAAAATGTACGGTCTTTCCGGTTTCGGGCACCTGAAGGAAAGCGCTTACGCCGGGCCCCAGCCGATTCCTGCATTTTTGCCGGAGTGTGACATATTTGAAGTGATAAAGGGCAGCGACAGGCTTCTGTTCCATCCTTATGAGACATTCAGCCCGGTGGTGGAGTTTGTCAGACAGGCCGCAAGGGACAAGGACGTCCTTGCCATCAAACAGACCCTGTACCGGGTCAGCGGTAATTCCCCCATTATCGCGGCCCTTGCCCAGGCAGCGGAAAACGGCAAGCAGGTGTCCGTGCTGGTGGAATTAAAAGCAAGGTTTGACGAGGAAAATAACATTGTCTGGGCGAAGATGCTTGAAAAGGCGGGATGCCATGTTATCTACGGACTGGTGGGCCTTAAGACCCACAGTAAAATCACCCTGGTGGTGAGAAGGGAAGAAGACGGCATTAGAAGATATGTGCATCTTGGAACGGGAAATTACAATGATGCAACAGCCAAGCTTTATACGGACATCGGGCTTTTGACCTGCGCGCCGTCTATCGGGGAAGATGCAACGGCGGTGTTCAATATGCTTTCCGGGTATTCAGAGCCTTTGGGATGGAATAAGCTTTCGGTTGCCCCGTTGTGGCTGAAAGAGAGATTTTTGTTCCTGATTGGAAGGGAAAAGTTAAATGCGCTGGCCGGCAGGCGGGGACATATCATTGCCAAAGTGAACAGTCTCTGCGACAAAGATATCATCGGGGCCCTCTATGAGGCAGGAGCTGCAGGCGTGAAGATCGAACTGATCATCCGGGGGATATGCTGCTTAAAGACAGGGCTTCCGGGAATTGGCAATAATATTACGGTCCGTTCCATCGTGGGGAATTTTTTAGAGCACAGCCGGATTTTTTACTTTGAAAATGACGGAAAACCGGAATATTACTGCGCAAGCGCCGACTGGATGCCGAGAAACTTAGAGCGCCGGGTGGAAATCATGTTCCCGGTGGATAAGCCAAAGCTTCAAAAGAAGCTGCGCACGATTCTTGACATGCAGCTTAAGGATACCGTAAAAGCCCACATTTTAAAGGCAGACGGCACCTACGAGAAGGTGGATAAAAGAGGAAAAGGATTTTATAACTCCCAGTTGGAATTCTGCCATATGGCGCAGGAGGCAGCCCAGAAGCAGGAGCATTTGGTGAACAGCAGGGTGTTTATACCGGAGATGCATCATGAATAAAATTATTTTGGCATCCGCCTCCCCAAGGAGGCGGGAACTGCTGGCACAGATAGGACTGGAATTTGAAGTGATCCCAAGCAGGGCAGAAGAAAACACCCACAGCCGTATCCCCTGGGAAATGGTACTGGAATTGTCTGGGATGAAAGCCATGGATATCTATAACAGCCTGAGAGAGGAAAAGAGGAAGCAGGTTTTGGTGGTGGGAGCAGATACAGTGGTGTCCCTGGAAGGGAAAATTCTTGGGAAGCCGGACAGTTTTCAGAGGGCCGTGGATATGCTGGCTCTCCTGCAGGGAAAGACCCATCAGGTCTACACAGGCGTTACAGTGCTGTACCTGAAAGAAGGAGAACAGGCCCCGTCAAAGATTTCTTTTTATGAAAAGACGGAGGTGACCATGTATCCCATGTCCGGGGAAGAGATCAGGGCCTATGTAAACACCGGGGAACCTATGGACAAGGCGGGGGCCTACGGTATCCAGGGAAAATGCGCCGCCTATATAAAGGAGATAAAGGGCGATTATTATAACGTGGTAGGGCTTCCCATCGGCAGGCTGTATCAGGAAATAAAAAACTGTGAGGAGTTGTAAGGATGATAAAATTGATTGCATCCGATGTGGACGGAACACTGATTCAGGATTCCACACCGGATCTATACCCGGAGATGGTCGAAACCATCAGAAGCCTTAAGGAAAAAGGAATCCTTTTTTGTGCCGCCAGCGGCAGACAGTACCCGAGCCTTCGGAACGTGTTTCGGGAGGTGGCGGATGAAATCGCCTATATTGCGGAAAACGGCGCCCATATCTGTTACAGAAACGAAGCTATTTCCGTAACCTTCATGAAGCGGGAATACGTGGAAGGAATCATGGCAATGCTGCGGCCGTATTACGGGGAGTGCGAGACGGTTGTCTCCACCCCGGCGGGCAGTCTTGTGGAGAGCAGGAATAAGGAGTTTATTGACCTGCTCACCTATGGCTATCACAACAGCTTCCGGCTGGTGGAGGATGTGCTGAAGGAGGATGCCCAAATCATTAAGATCGCCGTATACCGTAAGGAAAGTATCCGCAGTCTGGGAGAAGGCAGATTTATCCCTGCGTGGTCAGATAAAGTCAAAGCCTGTATGGCAGGGGAAGAATGGGTGGACTTTATGGACAAGTCGGTGGATAAAGGAAAAGGACTTAGGATCCTGGAAGAATATATGGGGATAGATCCTTCCCAGGCAATGGCTTTTGGCGATAATGACAATGATATCGGCCTGCTTTTGGCAGCCGGGGAGAGCTATGCTGTGGAAACTGCCCCGGAGGAAGTGAAGAGATCGGCGGGAAATAGTTGCCCCGGCTGGAAGGATAAAGGTGTTTATCAAATAATTAAGTCAAAAATTTTATCCTAAGTATTGACTTAAAGGGCACTATTTTGCATAATAATATTGTCAGTCGGACAGCAATTTCATTGCTGTCGGCAAGATATTTTACGGGAGGATTAAAGTATGCATGAATTTGACGATGCAGTATTACAGTGCTTTTTAAAAAATCAGGGACAACTGTTCCCGGAGAATGTAGCATCCAATCTGGAAGAGGCGGAAGCTTTTTTAGAGGAATGTCTTGCAGTGGTAGTAGATTCTATTGAAGACGTATGGAAGTTCTTTGAGGAGGAAGGCATTGACGTGGAGAATGCCCAGGGGGATGAAATTCTTGAAGCCGACGAAGTGTTCGATATCGGAGACGGAAGATACCTGATCGTAGAAGGGTGATTTGAAAGGTTAAACTGAATGAAAAAGGGGAAAAATGAAAGAACCTTCAGGGCAGTGTCATAAACTGGTTTGGAGGTTTTTTTATTCCTTTGGACAGCGGGCCTCATTAAGGTATTTTACTTTTGGAAAAAATAGGGTATACTATTTGAAAATGATACAGGAAGGAAGAAAGAATGGAACGGCAGATTGAAAATTTGAATGCATACGAGATAATTGAAAAGAGGAAAATCAGTGATTTGAATTCAGACGGTTATATTCTAAAGCACAAAAAAACAGGTGCTTCTATAACCCTTTTATTAAATGATGACGAAAACAAGGTGTTTTATATCGGATTCCGTACGCCCCCGGCGGACAGCACGGGGGTTGCCCATATTCTGGAACATTCCGTTTTGTGCGGCTCCCGGAACTTTCCGGTGAAAGACCCTTTTATTGAACTGGCGAAAGGCTCCCTTAACACCTTTTTAAATGCCATGACCTATCCGGACAAGACAATCTATCCGGTGGCAAGCTGTAACGACAAGGATTTTAAAAATCTGGTACATGTGTATCTGGATGCAGTTTTTTATCCCAATATTTATAAAGAAGAAAAGATATTCCGGCAGGAAGGCTGGCATTATGAGATGGACAGCCCGGAGGATGCGCTTGCCATCAACGGGGTTGTGTATAATGAGATGAAGGGGGCGTTTTCTTCCCCGGACGATGTGGTGGAGCGGGAAATCATGAACTCTCTTTACCCGGACATTACTTATGGGATGGAGTCAGGAGGGGACCCGGAAGTGATTCCTGCGCTTACTTATGAAGAATTTCTGGCTTTCCACCAGAAATACTATCACCCCTCTAACAGTTTTATTTATTTATACGGAAACCTTGATGCGGCGGAATACCTTACTTTTCTGGATGAAAAGTATTTGTCGGATTTTGATTTCCTTGGAGTGGATTCTGAAATCGGCCTGCAAAAGCCTTTTGAAGGATGCAGGGAGCTGACCCGGGAATATCCTGTGATGGAGGATGAAGATACGGCTGAAAGCACATACCTTGCCTACAATGTTTCCATGGGCACCTGTCTGGATAAAAAGCTTTATGTTGCCATGAACGTGCTGGATTATGTGCTTTGTTCCGCGCCCGGGGCAGTGATAAAGCAGGCCCTGGTTGACAGAGGGATTGGAAAGGATGTATACAGCACTGCGGAGAATGGAATTTACCAGCCCTATTTTTCCGTGATAGCTAAAAATACAGAAGAAGCCCGGAAAGAAGAATTTGTATCGGTGATTGAAGATACTCTTAAGGAAGAGGTTCAAAAGGGGCTGGATAAAAAGGCCCTTGCGGCGGCAATCAATTATTTTGAATTCAGATACCGGGAAGCGGATTTCGGTTCTTATCCGAGAGGGCTGATGCTGGGGCTCCAGGCGCTGGACAGCTGGCTCTATGACCGGAAAGCGCCTTTTATGCATATTGAAGCAAACCAGACCTTTGAAGAATTGAAAAAGTCGGTGGAAGAAGGATATTTTGAAGGGCTGATAAAGAAATACCTGCTGGAAAACCCCCACAAGACAATTCTCACGGTGAGACCTGTACAGGGGCTTACCACAAGAAAAGATAAGGAACTGCAGGATAAATTACAGCAGTATAAAAATGCGCTTTCCATGGAAGAAAGACAGAAAATCGTCAATGAGACGAAAGCCCTTCACGCATATCAGGAAGAACCAAGCAGCCCGGAGGCTTTAAAGACGATCCCGCTGCTTACAAGGGAGGATATGAAGAGGGAAGCGGCAGGGTATATAAATGAGGTGCGCCATGCGGAAGATACCACGGTTTTGTTCCACAACATATTTACCAACGGTATCGGCTACTTAAATCTGCTGTTTGATTTAAAGAAGGTGCCGGGGGAGCTGTTCCCTTATGTGGGAATCCTAAAGACGGCTCTGATGATGGTTGACACGGTACATTTCAGTTATGGGGAGCTGTTCAATGAGGTGAACATCCATACCGGAGGCATCAAAGTGAACGTGGCCACCTATACGAATGCTGAAAATATGAAAGATTATAAGGTGACACTGGAGATACGTGCCAAAGCCCTCTATGAAAAGCGGGATAAAGCCATGGAATTAATGAAGGAAATCCTGCTTACTTCCCGGTTTGAAGATACCAAGAGGCTGTATGAGATCATAGCGGAGGCGAAATCCAGAATGCAGGCCGCCCTCACGGGAGCGGCCCACAGTGTGGCAATGATCAGGGCCCTTTCCTACTTCTCGCCTACAGCCGCCATATCCGGGCAGATAAGCGGCATTCCCCAGTACAGGCTTCTGGAAGATCTGGAAAAGAATTTTGACCAGAGAAAAGAAGAACTGGTGAAGAAATTAAAGGAGCTGACCCGCTATATATTCAGAAAAGAAAATCTGATGGTGGACTATACGGCAGACAGGGAAGGATATCCGGGTCTGGAACAGGCGGTTATAGATCTGAAGAAAGATTTGTATGACGGTGAAATACCGGCATGTGCCCCTTTCAAGCCGGAATTTGTAAAGAAAAATGAAGCTTTCATGACTGCCGGACAGGTACAGTATGTCTGTCGGGCAGGAAACTTTACCAGCAAAGGACTGCCCTATACAGGAGCCCTCAAGGTCTTGAAAGTGATGATGGGATATGATTATCTCTGGAGTCAGGTCAGGGTAAAAGGCGGGGCCTACGGATGCATGTGTGGCTTTTATAAAAACGGTGACGGATACTTTGTGTCTTACAGGGATCCCAATCTTGATAAAACGATTCAGGTTTATGAACAGGCAGCAGACTATATAAAGACGGCAGAGCTGGACGAGAGGACAGTTACCCAGTTTATCATCGGTGCAGTCAGTGAACTGGATACGCCCATGACTCCTGCAGTCAGAGGAAATTATTCCCTGGGAGGCTATATGACAGGGCTGTCCATGGAAAAAGTCCAAAAGGAAAGAGAGGAACTCCTGGCCGTCAGCGCCGAAACCATAAGAGATCTCTCCCAGTATGTAAAAGCCTTTATGGAGGAGGATTTTCTGTGTGTGGTAGGAAACGGGGAGAAAATCAGGGAAAACAAAGAGTTATTTTTAAATGTAGACCAGTTATTTCACTGACCAGCCATAAAAACGGCTTTATCATCCGTATCTATAGCAGATCGATCCCTTCGGGATGGACATTTCGGAAAACAAAGTTGTTTCCGATAGAATAATTTACAGGGAGGAACTGCTATGAGAAAAAGAAAAATGGTAGAAATTACAGGGATGCTGGTTCTGGCTGCGGGACTTTTGTTTGCCGGCTGCGGCAGTGCGTCAGATAACAGCGCTTCTGCAAAGGCTGCAGTGGAGGAAATTGCCTATGCCGAGGAAGCCGGGATAACAGATACGGCGGCAGGGGGAGCTGGGGCCGATATGGCAGGCAATCCGGAAATGAAGACGCTGGACCAGGAGAGCGACTGGGGCGGGGCTGCCACTGTGGAACGGAAGCTGATAAGGAACGTAAGCCTGGAAGTGGAAACGGAAAACTTCGATGAACTGCTCCTTGCCGTAAAGGAGCGGACTGCCCAGAATGGCGGTTATATCGAGGACAGCTATACCTATAATGGAAGCAGTTACTATGGGGACCACAGGAAAAGTGCGGATCTGACCATCCGGATCCCTTCCGGGCAGCTGGACGAATTCCTATCCTCCGTATCGGAAGTTTCCAATGTGATCAGCAGAAATGAAAATGTAACTGATGTTACATTACAGTATGTGGACATGGAAAGCCGCAAGAAGGCGCTGGATTCGGAACATGAAAGGCTGCTGGAGCTTCTTGCAAAAGCAGAAAGCGTGGAGGACATTATCAGCATAGAGAGCAGGCTTTCCGAGGTGCGCTACCAGATGGAGAGTATGGAGTCCCAGCTCCGGGCGCTTGAAAACCAGGTGTCCTACAGTACTGTGACTTTACATATTAATGAAGTGACAAAGCTGACCCCTGTGAAGGAACAGAATGTGGGAGAGCGGATCGTGTCAGGATTTTTAGGCAGCCTTTCCAATATCGGAAACGGACTTGCCGGTTTCGGCATCGGCTTTATGATTAACGTTCCCTATCTGGTCTTTGGGGCGGCAGTGCTGCTGATTTTATATGCAGCCGCAAAAATAATTGCCGGGAAGATAAAAAAGAGGCAGGAAAAAAGAGCGGATACGCAGGCCGATAAAGATTCAGAAACAAAAAAAGATTCAGAGACAGAAAAAGATTTAGGGAAAGAAAAGAAGAAAGAGTAAAAGGAACAGACATGCGCAGCGAAAGGCGCAGAAATGAGGTAAATTATGAGTGACCAGAATAAATCCGGTTTTGCGGCGCTGATTGGGCGGCCTAACGTAGGAAAATCCACACTGATGAACTGTCTGATCGGACAGAAAATAGCAATTACGTCAAATAAACCCCAGACCACAAGGAACCGGATACAGACGGTGTATACGTCATCCCAAGGGCAGATCGTGTTTGTGGATACACCGGGCATACACAAATCAAGGAACCGTCTGGGGGACTATATGGTAAGGGTAGCCAGCAGGAGCCTTAGGGAGGTGGATGTGATTCTTTATCTGGTGGAGCCCTCCACCTATATTGGCGCGGGGGAGAGGCAGATCATGGAAGAACTGCAAAAAATCGACACCCCCGTGATTCTGGTCATCAATAAAATCGATACGGTAAAAAAAGAAGAACTGCTGGTCCTGATCGACTTGTACAGGAAACAGATGGACTTTGCGGAAATCGTTCCGGTATCGGCCTTAAAGGATGACAACACAAAAGAACTGATTAAGTGCATCATGAATTATCTTCCTTACGGGCCGGCTTTTTATGATAAAGATACCATAACCGACCAGCCCCAGCGCCAGATCGCGGCGGAACTTATCAGGGAGAAAGCCTTAAGATGCCTTAACGAGGAGATTCCCCATGGTATTGCAGTCACCATAGAAACAATGAAATGGCGCAAAAAAATCGTTGATATAGAGGCAACCATTATCTGTGAAAAGGAATCCCACAAGGGGATCATCATAGGAAAACAGGGGGCAATGCTTAAGAAAATCGGTTCTGATGCCAGAAGGGATATTGAAGAAATGCTGGAGAGTAAAGTGAATCTCCAGTTGTGGGTAAAGGTGAAAAAGGACTGGAGGGACAGTGACTTTTTACTCAAAAATTTTGGTTACAATCAGAAGGACTGCGAATAGAAAAAAGAAAAAGGTAAACCCTAATATCATAGATTGTAAATCATAGATGATTATGATCATAGAGTTTTGTACTTTTTGATATTAGGGGGCACAGGATGAGAGTAATAAATTACTGGGAACAATTTTTAAGTACGGGAAAGATTGACGATTATCTGGCCTACCGGGAAGAACATGTGCCGGAGCCGGAAAAAGGTGAGGGAGCCGGTCAGCGTGCAGGAACAGGTCAGTGTTACAGGGATGATTTTAAAAACGGAACCCGTCGGGGAATATGACAGACGGGTGGTAATACTTACAAGGGAGCGGGGAAAGATAGCAGCTTTTGCCAGAGGCGCCAGGAAGCAGGGCAGCAGGCTGTTAGCGTCCACCAATCCCTTTTGCTTTGGAAATTTCAGGCTTTTTGCAGGAAGAAGCGCATACACTGTGGGGGAAGCCTCCATCAGCAATTATTTTGAAGGTTTAAGGGAAGATTTTACGGCAGCCTGCTATGGAATGTACTTTCTGGAAGTCATGGATTACTACACTAGGGAAAACAATGATGAGAAGGAAATGCTTAAACTTTTGTACCAGTCCCTTAGGGCGCTGCTGCACCAGGGACTTTCCAACCGGCTGGTCAGATACATATTTGAAATAAAGGCGCTGGCCTTAAACGGGGAATATCCGGGCATACCAAAGGACGGGCAGCCCTATGACGAATCTACCGTCTACGCGGTGAATTACATCGTAAATGCAGGGGTGGAAAAACTGTATACTTTTACCGTGACGGAAAAGATTCTCGGGGAACTTGCGGGGATTGCAGACGGTTACAGGGTGCGGTTTATGGACCGGAAAATGAAGAGTCTTGAAATCTTATACGAAATGAATGAAATTCCATGTTGAAAAACAGGAATAAGTCATATATAATGTTATGAGATAATTTGAAGAAACAACCGTTATCCTTATGTTAGACAGGCGCTGCCATGCTTTGGGGGACAGCTTATTGAAAAAATGAGGGGTGCAATGAAAAACAGTTTAAATTTTTTATGCAAATTTATGGTAAACGGGATTATCCTTGGCGGTATGCTGGGGCTGGTTTCCTGCGCAGGAAGCGGGGAGAGCAGTGTCACGACCCTTACCCTGTTGAAGGACGGAAGCGTCCGGTCAGAGATCAGGGAGAATTTCGGGGAAAGCTACTATGATTCTGCGGAACTTCAAAATACAATTCTTTCCCAGACGGCGGATTATAACAGGGAAGCCGGCAGCAGTAAGATCACGGTGGAGAAGGTGGAGGCGAAAGACGACATAGCTGTGGTAAAGATGATCTATGAAAAGCCGGAGGATTATGCCAGCTTTAACCGGAGCATTCTTTTTGTGGGGACCGCAAAAGAAGCAAAAGAGGCGGGATATCAGCTTGATTTGGTGTTAAGCGGCACAAAGGATGCCAATGAAACCATTGGAATGTCAGATATGCTGGCAATGGATGGGGAGAAGATTCTTATCACGGACGTGAAGGATCGGATCGTGTTAAACGGAAAAGCCCTTTACACCAGCGACAATGTGACGGTCTCGGACAATGGAAAAGAGATACAGATTTCCCTTTCCGGGGAAGAGGCCAAAGAAGCCGGAGATAAAAAGGCCCTGGCCTATGTTGTTTTTGAATAAATAATTACTATTTAAATATTTTACGAAAGGTATGTGTGTTATATGGAAAAATCAATGGAAAAAATTGTTGCTCTGGCGAAAGCGAGGGGGTTTGTATATCCCGGATCTGAAATCTACGGCGGACTTGCCAACACATGGGATTACGGCAATCTGGGCGTGGAACTTAAGAACAACGTGAAAAAAGCCTGGTGGCAGAAATTTATCATGGAGAATCCCTACAATGTGGGAGTTGACTGCGCGATTCTGATGAATCCCCAGACATGGGTGGCGTCAGGGCACTTAGGCAGCTTTTCCGATCCGCTGATGGACTGTAAAGAATGCCACGAACGTTTCCGGGCGGATAAGATCATAGAAGACTATGCCGCTGAAAACCAGGTTGAACTGGATGGGTCTGTGGACGGCTGGAACCAGGAAAAGATGAAAAATTTCATTGAGGAACATCATATACCCTGCCCTACCTGCGGCAAACATAACTTTACCGACATCCGCCAGTTTAACTTAATGTTCAAGACCTTCCAGGGGGTTACGGAGGATGCGAAAAATACCGTATACTTAAGGCCGGAAACCGCCCAGGGCATTTTCGTTAATTTCAAGAATGTGCAGAGGACATCCCGCAAGAAGATTCCCTTTGGAATTGGCCAGATCGGGAAATCTTTCCGGAACGAGATAACTCCCGGTAACTTTACTTTCAGGACCAGGGAGTTTGAGCAGATGGAACTGGAATTTTTCTGCGAGCCGGATACGGATCTTGAATGGTTTGCCTACTGGAAGCAGTTCTGTATCGACTGGCTGAAAACCCTTGGCATGAAAGAGGAGGAGATGCGGATCCGTGACCACGACAAGGAAGAATTGTCCTTCTATTCCAAGGCGACTACGGACATTGAGTTCTTATTCCCCTTTGGGTGGGGAGAACTGTGGGGAATTGCGGATAGAACCGACTATGACCTGACCCAGCACCAGAATACCTCCGGGGAGGATCTAAGCTATTTTGACGACCAGAAAAATGTAAGATATGTACCCTATGTCATTGAACCCTCTTTGGGGGCTGACCGCGTGGTGCTTGCTTTCCTGTGCGCGGCTTATGACGAGGAAGAAATCGGTGAGGGAGATGTGCGTACCGTGCTTCATTTCCATCCCGCTTTAGCGCCTGTGAAGATCGGCGTGCTTCCCTTATCCAAGAAACTGTGCGAAGGGGCAGAGAAGATTTTCACCCAGCTTTCAAAGAAATATAATTGTGAATTTGATGACAGAGGGAATATCGGAAAAAGATACCGCCGCCAGGACGAAATCGGAACGCCTTTCTGCGTAACCTATGACTTTGAATCAGAGACAGACGGATGTGTTACCGTCCGGTTCAGGGACTCCATGGAGCAGGAGCGGGTTGCAATCACGGATCTGGACGCTTACTTTGCAGAAAAGCTGGCATATTAAAGAAGCATTGGCACTTAAATTACTGGCCCGGGGAATCCGGGCGGGAAAGGGTAAATAGATGAAAACGTATGGCGTAAACGAACTGCGTAGAATGTTTTTGGATTTTTTTGAGAGCAAGGGGCATCTGGCTATGAAAAGCTTTTCTCTTGTGCCTCATAATGATAACAGCCTTTTGCTGATCAATTCGGGTATGGCGCCCTTAAAGCCTTACTTTACCGGGCAGGAAATCCCCCCCAGAAAAAGGGTGACAACCTGCCAGAAGTGTATCCGTACGGGAGATATTGAAAACATCGGGAAGACGGCCCGCCACGGCACGTTTTTTGAAATGCTGGGGAACTTTTCCTTTGGGGATTATTTTAAGCATGAGGCGATTGCCTGGACATGGGAATTTCTGACCGCAGTGGTAGGACTTGACCCGGACAGGCTCTATCCATCCGTATACTTAGAGGACGATGAGGCCTTTGAAATCTGGAACAAGGAAGTAGGGATTCCTGCGGAGCGCATTTTCCGCTTTGGCAAGGAAGACAATTTCTGGGAGCATGGCTCAGGTCCCTGCGGTCCCTGTTCGGAAGTTTACTATGACAGAGGAGAGAAGTACGGCTGCGGAAGACCGGGCTGTACAGTGGGCTGTGACTGCGACAGATACATTGAAGTGTGGAACAATGTATTTACCCAGTTTGACAATGACGGAAAAGGAAATTACTCGGAACTGGAACAGAAAAATATTGATACCGGCATGGGACTGGAGCGCCTTGCGGCTGTTGTACAGGATGTGGATTCTATTTTTGACGTGGATACCATCCGTGCATTAAGGGGCAGGGTCTGTGAGATTTCCGGCAAAGAATATAAAGTGGAATATAAGTGGGATGTTTCCATCCGCATTGTGACGGATCATATCCGCTCTGCAACGTTCATGATTTCTGACGGGATCATGCCCTCTAACGAAGGACGCGGCTATGTGCTACGGAGAATCATCCGCCGTGCGGCACGCCATGGGAGGCTGCTTGGAATAGAAGGAAGCTTCCTGTCAGACTTAAGCAGCACAGTTATTGAAGGCAGCAAAGACGGATATCCCGAACTGGAAGAAAAGAAAGATTTTATTTTCAATGTGCTGACACAGGAAGAAAGTAAATTCAACAAGACCATAGACCAGGGCTTAAACATCTTAAATGACCTGGAAGAAACCATGGTAAAAGAAGGAAAGACCTGCTTAGGCGGGGCAGATGCTTTCAAACTGTATGATACTTATGGATTCCCTCTTGATCTTACCATGGAGATCCTTGAGGAAAAAGGGCTGACAGTGGATGAGGAAGGCTTTAAAGCCGCTATGCAGGAGCAGAAGGAAAAGGCAAGGGCGGCCCGTAAAGTCACCAACTATATGGGGGCTGATGTGACCGTGTACGAATCCATAGACCCTTCTGTTACCACTGCTTTTGTGGGCTATGACAGACTTTCCCATGAATCAGGGATCACAGTGCTGACCACAGAAACAGAGCTGGTGGATGCCCTTACAGACGGGGAGACGGGAACCATTATTGTGGAGGAGACGCCTTTTTATGCCACCATGGGCGGCCAGTGCGCTGACACCGGAGTGATCACCTGCCCGGAAGGAGAATTCCAGGTGGAAGATACCGTGAAGCTTCTCGGCGGAAAAGTAGGGCATATCGGCAGGGTTACCAAAGGTATGTTCAAAGTGGGCGATAAAGTCCTTCTGCAGGTAAATGAGGCGGTAAGAAGCGACACATGCAAAAACCACAGCGCCACCCATCTTCTCCAGAAAGCCCTGCGCACTGTGCTGGGCACCCATGTGGAGCAGGCCGGTTCCTTTGTGAACGGGGACAGGCTGCGGTTTGATTTCAGCCATTTTTCGGCAATGACAAGAGAAGAACTGGATGCGGTTGAGCAGATCGTAAACGAAAAGATCGCCCAGGCAGTTCCTGTGGAAACCAGGGTGATGAGCCTTGAGGAAGCTAAAAAGACAGGGGCTATGGCGCTTTTTGGGGAGAAATACGGAGACAGTGTGCGGGTTGTTAAGATGGGTGATTTTTCCACCGAATTGTGCGGCGGGACCCATGTGGAAAACACGGCCTCCATCATGTTGTTTAAAATCCTTTCCGAAAACGGTGTAGCGGCAGGTGTCCGCAGGATTGAAGCGCTGACAGGAAAAGGGGTTCTTAAATATTATGGGGATATGGAAAAGAGCCTTCATGAGGCGGCTGCCATCGTGAAGTCATCCCCGGCAGAACTGAACCAGAAGCTGGAACATCTGATGGCGGAGATAAAAACTCTCCAGAGTGAAAATGAATCCCTAAAGAGCAGGGCGGCCAAGGAAGCCCTGGGGGATGTTATGGACAAGACACAGGAAGTAAAGGGCGTAAAGCTCCTGGCAGAGAGAATCTCCGGTGTGGACATGAACGGTCTGCGGGATTTAGGGGACCAGCTTAGGGCAAAGCTCCAGGAAGGAGTCATTGTCCTGATCTCCGAAACAGGCGGCAAAGTAAATATGGTTGCCATGGCAACCGACGAAGCCATGAAAAAGGGCGCTCATGCAGGAAATCTGATCAAAGGAATTGCAGGACTGGTAGGCGGCGGAGGCGGCGGACGTCCCAATATGGCCCAGGCGGGAGGAAAGAATCCCGGGGGGATTGACGAGGCCATCAAAGAGGCTTCCAAAGCGCTGACAGGAAAAGGGGTTCTTAAATATTATGGGGATATGGAAAAGAGCCTTCATGAGGCGGCTGCCATCGTGAAGTCATCCCCGGCAGAACTGAACCAGAAGCTGGAACATCTGATGGCGGAGATAAAAACTCTCCAGAGTGAAAATGAATCCCTAAAGAGCAGGGCGGCCAAGGAAGCCCTGGGGGATGTTATGGACAAGACACAGGAAGTAAAGGGCGTAAAGCTCCTGGCAGAGAGAATCTCCGGTGTGGACATGAACGGTCTGCGGGATTTAGGGGACCAGCTTAGGGCAAAGCTCCAGGAAGGAGTCATTGTCCTGATCTCCGAAACAGGCGGCAAAGTAAATATGGTTGCCATGGCAACCGACGAAGCCATGAAAAAGGGCGCTCATGCAGGAAATCTGATCAAAGGAATTGCAGGACTGGTAGGCGGCGGAGGCGGCGGACGTCCCAATATGGCCCAGGCGGGAGGAAAGAATCCCGGGGGGATTGACGAGGCCATCAAAGAGGCTTCCAAAG
>Ga0224740_10138_pt1 | contig 18291 bp, 10 predicted proteins | sample LIM_E_Water_Bulk_FD_161634 | JGI IMG/M metagenome (GOLD analysis project Ga0224740, IMG submission 161634) | Enriched cells from gastrointestinal tract of the lab mouse from Pacific Northwest National Laboratory (PNNL), Richland, Washington... | ecosystem: Host-associated > Mammals > Digestive...
CTCAATTGCAAATACAAATGGACTATGCTATCCTTAGGCCACAGTCAATGTAGATCCCGCCAAAGATACAAAAGGCGCCGTGTATCAGGGATATTAAAAACTAAAGGAGAATCGACATGAAAAAGACTTACAAACGCCTGATGGCAGGGATGCTGGTATCCGCAATAGCCATCACTTCACTGGCAGGCTGCAGTTCTTCCAATAAGGAAGAGACGACAAAGGCCCCTGCCGCAGGGGAAGCCGGAAAAACCCAGGCTGCAAAGGAAGAAGAAAAAGAGACGACGGCTGCCGAAAACCAAGAGCCGGTTACTCTGACATGGCTGGTAGGCGAGACTTCCTCGGAAGTGGACGACAATGCAGAAGTGGTTAAGATGATCGAGGAGCGCTTTCATATTGACATGAAGGCCTGGCAGGTAGACGCCAAGAATTTCCAGGAGAACCTGAACGTCCGGTTTGCAGGCGGCGAGATGCCAGATGTTCTGGTCGTAAACAACCTGTCTCTGCTTCCTACATATGTAGACGGCGGCATTGTGGGAGAGCTTCCCATTGAGGTGATCCGTGAGAAAGCGCCTAACTACGCAAAGGTGGCAGATGAGTACGACGACGGAACGCTGTGGAGCACTATGATCTATAATGGAAAGAACTATGGCGTAACCAATCCCATGGATGCAGTGCCCATGGCCATGTTCTGGAGAAAGGACTGGCTGGATAAACTGGGACTGGAAGTTCCAAAGACCCTTGACGAGTATGAGGAGGTTCTGACCGCTTTCGTCGAGCAGGATCCTGACGGCAACGGCAAGAAGGACACGGCCGGTATGGCTGAGCGGGCTTTTAATGCAGTCTTTGGCGCCTATGGCCTGCGCTGCGTAACCGGCGGCAAGCCTGGGTTTAAGGTGGAAGAGATGCAGCTGGGCGAGGATAATGTGCCGTTCTTCCCCTATATCCATCCGGATGCCAAGCTGGCTCTGGCCAAGCTTCATGACTGGTATGAGAAAGGCATTATTGACAAAGAGTTTATTACCGGTGAAAATCACGGCGGATATACATGGCTGTCCCATTCCTTTATGAACGGCCGTATCGGTCTGACCTGCGCGCAGCCCTATCATTATCTGAACACGGACAGAGATCTGACCGATGAGAAGACATGGGGCGTGTGCATGAGAGAACTGAAAGGTCTGGATCCCGACGCTGAGATCGTCATCGGACCGGCGCCTGTTGGTCCTGACGGAAAGTCCGGTACGGAGGGCTGGAATTTGACAGGACGCCTGACCTGTCTGACCACTCAGGCTGCTTCCGATCCCCGGAAGGTAGACGCATTCCTGGCTATGCTGGACGCATACTACGCGGATATGGAATATGCGAAGTTAGTCAACTACGGTCTGGAAGGCATCCACTTTGAGCAGACCCCCGACGGTCCTGTCCGCCTCATGGAAGGCGTGGAGCTGAGGAGGGAAGGCGTACTGCAGTGTGACTTCGGCTCTACGGTTACCTTTGCAAAAAATGTAACTCCGGAGAAGACTGAATTTGGCCACAAGGTTACGGGTAACGGTTATTACCGCTTCAATATCCCGCCTGTACAGGAGTTCTCCGATGTGATTGCCACCCTGGATACTCTGACCGAGCAGGCATACTTTGACATGATTACCGGAACCAAGCCTCTGGATTACTTTGACACTTTTGTAGAAGAGTTCAAGAAGGCCGGCGGCGAAGCGGCGGAGAAGGCTGTCCAGGAAGCATACGCGGCAAAGGTTGCTGCCATTGGAAACTAAGGACCTGCAAACTGAGAGGTAAGGTATTGCCATGAAAACAGAAAAAAAGAAGGGTGCTGCAGCTCCCTCCCGGAAATCCCACAGAGGATTTCTGGGAAATCTGGTTTATTACAAAGAGTATTATCTCATGCTGATTCCCGGACTGCTGTTCTTTCTGGTATTCTGCTATGGTCCTATGTACGGACTGGCCATTGCTTTCCAGGATTACTATCCTTTGAAGGGGATTGGAGGCAGCGCCTGGGTAGGATTCAAGCATTTTAAGAAATTATTTTCGGACCCCTTTTTCGTGTCTGTATTAAAGAACACCCTTATCATCAGCTTTTATAAGATTTTGGTCTGCTTTCCGGCGCCGATTCTTTTATGTCTGGCCTTAAATGAAATCAGACATTTGAGATTCAAGAAGCTTGCCCAGTCTGTTTCCTACCTGCCTCACTTTATTTCCTGGGTTGTGGTGTCCGGCATTATTATAGAATTTTTGTCCCCTTCCAGAGGTCCCATCAATATTCTTCTCCAGGAACTTGGGCTGGAACCGATTTTCTTTGTGGCGGAGCCCAGGTATTTCAGAGGCGTGCTGGTGATTTCCGACTTGTGGAAATCCATAGGCTGGGGTTCCATCGTATACCTGGCAGCCGTGACCGGCGTTGATCCCACCCTCTATGAAGCGGCGGAGATGGACGGCGCAGGCCGCGTAAAGAAGATTCTCCATGTAACTCTTCCGGCTCTGGTTCCTATCATCACCGTAATGTTTATCATGGAGTCGGGAAAAGTTTTAAACGACAGCTTTGAGCAGGTGTACAACTTTCTGACGCCCAGCACCTATCAGGTGGGAGATGTGATTTCCACCTTCGTATACCGGATGGGTATCCAGAAGATGCAGTACAGTTTTACTACGGCGGTGGATCTGTTTAAGAACATCGTATCCTTCATTCTGGTTATGGCGACCAACTACATGGCCAGAAAGACCAACGATTATGCATTGTGGTAAGGAGGCCGACACATGAAAAAAGAAAAGCAACCGGCTGCAGTGAGAAGAAAGAGGAAGAGAAGCGCGGAAGACTGGATTGTGGATATTCTGGCCTACGGTATTGTTCTCCTTTTAGTCGTATCTATCCTGCTTCCGTTTATGCAGGTGATCACCATCTCCATGAGCCCGGCTTCTGTGGTGAATAAAACGGGGTTTCACTTAATCCCCACGGAGTTTGATTTCTCCGGCTATAGGCAGATTGCCACAGACGACAACTTCTGGCACAGTTATCTGGTTACGGTTCTCAGGGCTGCGGCAGGAACGGCCAGCGGTGTTTTGGTAACCCTTTTGACGGCATATCCTCTGGCAAAGACCAATCTGCCTTACCGTAAAGGCATCATGATGTTTGTCGTCTTTACCATGTATTTTTCCGGCGGTATGATCCCCAAGTACCTGTTGATCAAGAACCTTCACTTGACCAACAATTTTCTGGTATACATTCTGCCCTGTCTGATCACCGGCTTTGCCCTTATTATTACGCGGAACTTTTTTATGAGCCTTCCGCCGGCTTTGGAAGAATCGGCCAAGATCGACGGCGCCACCAATATACAGGTGCTTCTTAAGGTTTACCTGCCTTTGTCCACGCCAGTTATGGCTACCATCTCTCTTTGGTACTGCGTGCATCACTGGAATGCATGGATGGACAATATGCTCTATGTGACGAAGAACAGTCTCTATGTTTTGCAGTATGTGATACAGACCATTCTGGCTAACGGGCAGACGGCGGATATGGAGATGATGTCTGATGTTATCGTCCATACAGAGACCATGAAGATGGCGGCGCTGGTGCTGTCTTTGATTCCCATTGTATGTACCTACCCGTTCCTTCAGAAATATTTTGTAAAGGGTATGATGGTAGGGTCTGTCAAAGGATGATGTATGTTTAAGAAGCTGCTCTATATCAATTTGCTTAGTATTACGGTTTTGTCGCTGTTTAACTATATTGTGTTTCACAGCATGAACAGCCGGGCCTACCTGGAAAGCTTTAAAGCTTACAATCAGAGAATTACCAACCTGGCTTTCCAGAATATAGACCGACAGATCATGGAAGCTGCCATGGGGATTCCGCAGCTGTACTTTTCGGACATCAATCAAAATAAAGACATTCTGCTGCCCCAGGAGGAAAACATCATGGGTTCACCGGCTCCCATCCGGAAGCTGGTGGACCGGTTGGAAGGTCTTCAAAAGGTATATCCCTATGTGGAGAGCCTAGATATTTTCTACGAAGCCACAAACACGGCGGTTACTGATTTTTCATCGGTTCACCAGGCTGAAACAGAAGAAAAGCTCTCAAAGTATCTTCCGTGGTACGATGAATTTCGGGCATCCGGGAGGGACGCCTTATTTCTGGAAAATCAGGACGGTTTTTATCCTACGAAAAAGCCGGCAGTAAGCTATATCAAGAAGGTCACTCTGCCAAAGTGGAAAGGCAGAGGGATCTTTGTTGCTATTCATATTTCTCTGGACTCTTTTCGGAAACTGATCGACGAGGGCAATGGCACTCTTGTACTGATATCGCCGGATGAGAAGATTCTGTATGTGTCAAAAGGCGGTGAGAGGCAGGTCTGTGAGACCATCCTTGCCATGCTGAGGACGGATAAGATCCAGGAGCTTCCTTTGGTATCGGTCAATGTTTCCGATGAGGACATTACGGTATTTCCCTATTCCTCCTCAATAACGGGGATGAAATACATCTACTATATTCAGGATAACACCTTTTATGCAGACTATAATGTGAGGAACCGCATCTTTTTGATGAATTTTTTCCTTTCCATTCTTTTTAACCTGCTGATTCTCATGGTTCTTTCCTGGATCAACCATTATACCTTTAAAAAACAGGTATTAAAGGCATCCAGGGAGGCAGGCATTGAGATTAAAGGCGGAAAGGCCAGCATTGATCAGTCTCTGAATGTGCTGGCCAAGGAGATTCTGACTCTGAATGAAACGGTGCAGTCCTCGAAACCTATGCTCAGGCAGAATGCCGTCCGGGCACTTCTTTTAGGCCGCGAACAGGGAATGGTGAGAGAAGAGCTGGGAGAGTATCTGTCTTATGACAGTGTCCGCGTAGTTCTGATGTACTGCATTGAGTCCACGGATGTGAATGAGACCATTGAGGCTCTCCAGGAAATTTTTTTAAACCGAAACAATCTGTATCATGGGCTGTTTACTACCATGGACAGAGGTGGTTTTGTCAGCATACTGATATTTGACAGAAAGAATAAGGGGGAAGTATTTGAAGATTTCTCAAAGAGTTTGGGCGAGACTTTAAAGAGCGGTCCCATGGTGTGGGGTGCCGTGTTCTCTTTAGAGAAGGACAATATTAAGCACAGCTACAAAACCGCCGTGGACACAGCCAGATACCGTTTTGTCTACCCGGAGAAAAAAGACCTGCGCTATGAGGAACTAAACCTGGAAGGAAGAAAGGAAAGCGGAAGCCATCTGAAACTGTTTGATCTGGTGGAGCGGGCGGTCAACAGTGAAAATTATCTGGATTTCAAGTATCATATGGAATCGCTTATGGTGTCCTTTAAGGAGGGCAATTATACCATTGATTATTGCCATTCGACTCTGCGGGACCTGGTGGCCCTTCTCTATCAGATCATGAACCAGAAACAGCTGAATATGTGGATTGTCTTCGGCTATGATATCCGGGAATATTATAAGCAGATTGAGAATATTGATCAGTTTGGGGAATGGATTTTAAATCTCTGTCAGGTTCTTTTGCAGAATATCCGGCAGAAAAAACAGACAGTGGACACAGATTTGCAGACCCGGCTGACTAAGATGATGGAAGAGAATCTGGAAAACGGAATTTCTCTTGATTTCCTCTCGGACCAGTTTTCTATGCGGCCCGACGCCTTAAGCCGTCTGTTTAAGCAGATGATGGGAAAGGGATACACCGAATATATTAAGGAAAAGAAGATGGAGAGAGCCCTGGAGCTTTTGAAAGAGGATAAAAGCGTCAAGGACATCGCCCAGAAGCTGGGATATAACTCTCCCCAGTATTTTATTAAGATCTTCAAGGAAGTATATGGGGTGACGCCCTATCAGTATAAAAAGGAGCATTTTAAAAATTCGAGAGAATAGGTTGGGTTGGGGAAGGGGCTGCCTGGGCAGCCCCCATTATCTACAACAACTCAATCCCATGCTCCCTGCAGACCTTCCGCATCTCCTCCGGCCAGATACTGGCCTGGACTTCGCCGATGTGGGCGCGGTCGAGAAGGAGCATGCACAGCCTGGACTGCCCGATGCCTCCGCCTATGGTGTAAGGCAGTTCCCCGTTCAAAAGCATCCTGTGGTAGGGAAGGGCCCGTCTTTCTTCGCATCCTGCCTTTTTAAGCTGTTCATCCAGGGAAACTTCGTCTACCCGGATCCCCATGCTGGAGATCTCCAGAGCGCAGCCAAGGGTCTCGAACCAGAACAGGATATCTCCGTTTAACTGCCAGTCGTCATAGTCCGGCGCCCTTCCGTCGTGGGGCTCGCCGCCCTTTAACTTGTCGCCGATTTTCATGAGGAAGACACAGCCGTGTTCTTTTGTGATCAGGTTCTCACGCTCCTTAGGTGTTTTGTCCGGATACTTGTCTTCAAGCTCCTGGGAGTCGATGAAGAAAATATCATCCGGAAGCCGTTTTACTGCCTGGGGATATTTGTACCACACTTCATGTTCCATATGTTTGATAATCTTGAAAATATTGCGCACCGTATCTTTTAAGGTGTCTATGTTTCTCTCTTTCCTGGTTATCACCTTCTCCCAATCCCACTGATCCACATAGCAGGAATGAAGATTGTCGGGAATCTCATCCCGGCGGATGGCGTTCATGTTGGTGTAAAGGCCTTCTCCTGGTTTGAAGCCGTAGCGGTGAAGGGCCATGCGCTTCCATTTGGCAAGGGAGTGAACCACCTCAATGGTCTCTTCTGGAAGAGCGGCCATGTCAAATGCAACGGGACGCTCCACGCCGTTTAAGTCATCGTTTAAGCCGCTGCTTTTTTCAACGAAGAGAGGGGCGGAGATTCTTTCCAGGTTCATCTCTTTTCCGAATTCTTTTTGAAAGGTGTCTCGGATGTACTTGATGGCCTCCTGGGTCTGACGGATGGTCAGATGGGGGTCGTAGCCTTCCGGCAATATAAGATTCATAATCATATCCTCCTGATATCTTGGGTAATCATACGTACTGCGGGCGCCGCCTGCCAGACCGCCGCCGGCACGCATTACAACAATTTAATAGTGTACCACATCCTGGGCTTCTTTGATAGCCTGAATTATGGGCAGAGCCTGATCAGAGACAAAAAATCTGTAGGTACTTTCGGGTACATAGTCTTTTAAGGCAGCAAGACAGCCCTCTTTTATCATCTGGCGGACCTTAGAGGCGCTGATGGCTCCGCTTTCATTGGCTCTTCTTGGAATCATATGGAATTCCATTCCCTCATATGTCAGTTCTTCTTCCATAACCTGATTATAAATTCCCGTTACCTGGCTGAACGGTTCCTCGCCTGCAAAACGCATGGTGATTCCCAAGGAGGCGGCAATCTTTTTAAAAATCTCAAGATCCAGTCTGGCGTGAGAGCGGATCACGGTATGGTCATCTTTCAGAAAATAGGAGGGGAAGGTGGCGTTGGATATCATGTAACTGCCGGTTTCGTGGAAGATCACATTGTTCAAATGGGCGCACCCTTCACGCACCAGGTTTTTGCGCACTTCAAAGGGTACCAGGGACACATCCTCGGATACCACAAATACATGAAGGATATGGCATCGGGAAGCAGCAGTCTCCACAAGGCACTGGTGTCCAAGGGTAAATGGATTGGCATTCATGATAACAGCACCCGACACGAGAGGACTTTGGAGGGCAGCCGCTGCCTGAAAGGCCATGGATTCCTCTGTCTCTTTCTTTAACCGTGCAAGGTAATCGGAAAATCCTGTTTTTCGATTTTCCATGAAGACCAGGGTGCGGTTGACTCTTGCGATCTCATAAAACCCCAAATCGGAGAAGAATTTGGCTGTATTGCATTTGGTATATAAAAATAGGTCCATGATTCCCCGTTCATACTGGTAGTCCATGAGATGGCTGACAATCACATTCATCAGGCCCTCTCCCTGGTGGGCGCTGTCCACAGCCATACAGCGGAGGGTATTTTGAAAGCAGGAGCCGGTGGCAGCCAGCTCGTAATCCTCATCGAAAAGGCCGGCGGAGTAATCTAAGTTCTTGTCCCGCCGGATTCCCTCTTTCTCCAGCAAAGCGTCCATCTGCATCACCTCCCGGCGGCTTGAAGGACGGATCTGGCTGATATGATATTCAGACATAAGCTTGTTCCTTTCGTTTTGATGGTTATATTATATCGTCATTTAAATATGAAATCAATGGAGTAAAAATTTAAAAAAATATCAAACAAATCACCTGTAATGTGGTAAAATATTTTTATAACAGCAGGTATGATTTTGAGAAATGATAAGAGGAGGAGCATCATGGGCAAAGATAAGTTTAATATCACCATCAACAGACTGTACGGCAGCGGGGGCCGGATCATGGGAAAGAGGCTGTCCGAGGAACTGGGCATTCCCTTTTATGATGAGGAGATTCTTAAGATGGCATCTGAGGAAAGCGCCATCGGGGAGCATCTTTTCAGGCTGAATGACGAAAAGGCGGGAAGCAATCTGTTTTTCAGGGCTTTGGGGGGATTAAAGACCAGCCTGGAGGAGCCGTCTCTGGACGATGATTTGACATCGCCTGAGAATCTGTTTCGCTTCCAGGCCAAGATGATGCGCCATGTGGCTGCGGATCAGTCCTGCATCATTATGGGGCGATGCGCGGATTTTGTGCTGGGGGCAGCGGGAATCAAGAATCTGGTCCGCCTGTTTGTGTATGCGGACAGTACTACTTGTATCCGGCGGGTCATGGAAGTGGACGGAGTAGACACCAAGGAGGCCCTGCGCCGTGTGAACCGCATCAGCAAAGAGAGAAGAGATTATTACAAATATTACACGGGCAAGGAGTGGGAGGACATGTCTAACTATGATCTGCCCATCAACACTACCACATTGGAGCTGGAGCCGGCAGTTCAGCTGGTAAAAGAGTATCTCCGGCTGAGGAATATTAATTTGTAATAAAATTTTAATATTTTTTCGACACCAATCTGTCGTATTCGAGAAAAAGTTGTGTTATACTGAAAAGAACGCTGAGATATGCCAAGTCATCTGCCTGCCGGCTGGTGACAGGTGTCTCATCAGTCTACTTATTGATACGGCAGGAGAAGTACTCATGAGTGAAAAAAAAGATTATACAAAATCATTAAGCAGGGCCAGAAGAAGACGGAATCATAACGATTATTTCCGTTATCTGATCATAGGACTTATTGTGGCAGCCGCCATTGCCGTAGTTGTAATTATTGGAATAGCCATTAAGAAGGGGTTCTCCGGCGGCGGAAAGGGGCAGGAAGCCCTGCAGTCCGTGGAAGAGACCACAGAAGAAACCACTGTGGATGAGGAGGCCTCCCGGCAGGCTGAGGAGGAGAGAGTCCACCAGGAACAGAAAGCGGAGGAAGAGTCCAGGAAGCAGGCGGCCCTGGATGCTTATTCTAATCTGGGTATCGTGCAGGTATCAGGCTATCTGAATGTGAGAAAGACTCCGGACCCGAACGGCGACATTATCGGCAAGATGCAGGAGAACAGCGTCTGCGAGATTGTGAGCCAGGAAGGGGACTGGTATCAGATTCATTCCGGCCCTGTGGACGGATATATCGCAGGCCAGTATGTGATAACGGGGGAGGAAGCCAGGGCTCTGGCCGCCGAACAGGTGAAACTGAGAGCCGTCGTTACGGCGGACAATGTAAATATCCGCCAGACCCCGGAAATTGCAGACAACAATGTAGTGGCTCAGGCGCTCCTTGACGAGCGGTATGAGGTAGTGGACCAGTTAGACGGCTGGGTGCAGATCACAAGCGGATATATTTCTGCGGACTTTGTGGAAGTGAAATATGCCCTCAATGAGGCAAGAAAGATGGATTTGAAACAGCAGGCCATCAACCAGTATCAGAATCTGCTGATCTCCAAGGTGAGCAATTACTTAAACATCCGCAGCACGCCCAAGGACGAAGGCAATTCCAACATCATCGGCAAGCTGCCGGGCAAGGCGGCAGGCGAGATTCTTGAGACAGAGGACGGCTGGTACAAGATCCGCTCCGGCAATATTACGGGCTATGTGAGCGCTGACAGCCAGTATACGGCTACGGGCCAGGAAGCCGTTGATCTTGCGACTCAGTCCGCCTCCCTCATGGCCATTGTCAATACAGACAAACTAAATGTACGGACGTCCCCCAGCACAGACGCCGGCATCTGGACTCAGATATCCAAAGAAGAGCGGTATCCGGTTCTTGCGCAGATGGACGGTTGGGTGCAGATCGAGCTGGACGGAGGGGACGAGGACGAGGGCAATGACAGCGCTTATATTTCCACCAGGGATAATAACGTAGAGGTCCGCTATGCCCTGACAGAAGCGATCAAATTCTCGCCCCTTGAAGAGCTGGCCAACCAGCAGGCTTCCAGGAGAAATCAGATTGTGAACTTTGCTTTAAAGTATGTAGGCAACCCTTATGTCTGGGGAGGCACCAGCCTGACTAAAGGAGCGGACTGTTCCGGTTTTGTCCAGTCCGTGCTTCGCAATTACGGTATCAGTCTGCCGAGGACTTCCAGAGAACAGGCCAAGGTGGGACGGGCCATTAACTCCAGCCAGATGCGTCCGGGTGATCTGATCTTCTATGCCAACAGCAGCGGAACCATTAACCATGTGGCCATGTATATCGGCAATGGACAGATCGTCCATGCGGCGAGCAGAAGGAGCGGAATTCGGATTTCCACCTGGAATTACCGGAGCCCGGCAAGGATCAGGAATGTGATCGATTAGTGAGACTTTAGAAAGAGAAAGAGAATCCCTGGGACAGTCAATGCTTTTAAAGGATTGACTGCCTCAGGGATTGTTGTTTTACGAAGTACCTCATTGGCTGGGGTCTTTTGCAGTACTAAGTACCACTGCAGAGGCAACAAGAGCGGAAGCGGTCCTGAATGGGAATACAACCGCTTCCCGGACGGCCCCCTGCCAACTTCTGAACAAAAAGCCTGCCTTTATTCGAGAACATAACGGACATACTCCATAAGTACCTTCCGGTCCTCAAAAAGGCCGGGATGATACTCTGCAAAACTGCATTTCCCCTTATAATCTTTCTTAAAGGCCGGAGAGAAAAGGTCTTTGGGCTGGGGAAGAAAAACAGATGTCTTTTTTGTGTAGCATGTCTGAGGCGTAGCCTTTTTTCTTGCTTCCCTCTCCACATATTCTCCTACGCTTTTATGGACGGCCATATCCTCGTAGACCAGATAATAATAGTTTTCATAGTCAGGATAAAAATATTTTAAAGTATCGTTTGCAAGATCTATCCGAAACTCCAGGCAGTTTCCGTCTCCGTGGCAAAAGGCCGTCTTTGTCTCCCAGGAAACAGGCTGGGGAAGGGTTACGCAGGATTCCAGTATAAGGCAGAGAACAGGGCTTTCTTCCCCCAATATGCTGACCTTTTTAAGAAGCTTTTCCTCCTTTAAACGGAAGTCTCCTTCCAAAAAATCCGGGTAGCAGAGAACAGGAAGAATGAGAGGCATGCCCTCCAAATCCTCCCGGTTGTGGAGCATCAGCATATGGTAAAGGCTTTTGTCATGGGTCAAAAGATAGTCTTTGTAAACTTCGATCAGCTGCCCGCCGGAGTAGGGATCCTGGCGAAAAATCCCCAGAAAACGTTCCACAGCCTTCTGCTTGAGACTTTCCATCCCCAGAACTTTTCGATAAGGTCTAATCTTCTTATAGATATCCATGCCTGCGGCTGTGGAAAAATCATAAGGAAGCCCCCAGGCCCCGCATCTTTTCAGCAGAAACGGGATGTCAAATCCATCTCCGTTAAAATGAACCAGAGTGGTAAAGCCCTTTAAAAATTCAAAAAAGGCAGTGAGAACTTCTTTCTCGGATTCCGGAGAGTCTGCAAACCACTGAATCAGTTCCCAGCCCTCTGGTCCTGAAAAAACGCATCCGATCAGATACACCTGATGATAATCTCCGGAAAAACCTGTGGTCTCAATATCGAAAAAGAGCAGTTTTTCCGAAGGTCCTAAGCGTTCGGGGGGATAGGTGTCAGGAAACAGAAAGGGATGGGTTTCGGTTATCATAAAAAATGCCTCTTTTCTGGTGTTGATTTTGGATTTTTGCGTTTCTATTATAAACAGAAACCTTTTTTGGGTCAATGGGCAAACGGCAGCGGAAAATACCCTCCTTAAGAAGGAACCTTGCAAAGAAATAAGCTCTATGTTATGATGATAAAGACAATGACAAAAGAAAGAGGAACACACTGTGATATCATATATCAGAGGACCATTGACAGAGATTGATGAAGACGTGATCGTAGTGGAAGGGGCAGGCGTGGGATACAACATCAAAGTCCCTAAGTCCCTGTTGGACGAGCTTCCGGACATGGGAAAAGAGGTCCGAATCTATACATACCTCCAGGTGCGGGAGGTCTGCAGGGAGCATGGGATTGAGTTGTTGTAGATAATGGGGGCTGCCCAGGCAGCCCCTTCCCCAACCCAACCTATTCTCTCGAATTTTTAAAATGCTCCTTTTTATACTGATAGGGCGTCACCCCATATACTTCCTTGAAGATCTTAATAAAATACTGGGGAGAGTTATATCCCAGCTTCTGGGCGATGTCCTTGACGCTTTTATCCTCTTTCAAAAGCTCCAGGGCTCTCTCCATCTTCTTTTCCTTAATATATTCGGTGTATCCCTTTCCCATCATCTGCTTAAACAGACGGCTTAAGGCGTCGGGCCGCATAGAAAACTGGTCCGAGAGGAAATCAAGAGAAATTCCGTTTTCCAGATTCTCTTCCATCATCTTAGTCAGCCGGGTCTGCAAATCTGTGTCCACTGTCTGTTTTTTCTGCCGGATATTCTGCAAAAGAACCTGACAGAGATTTAAAATCCATTCCCCAAACTGATCAATATTCTCAATCTGCTTATAATATTCCCGGATATCATAGCCGAAGACAATCCACATATTCAGCTGTTTCTGGTTCATGATCTGATAGAGAAGGGCCACCAGGTCCCGCAGAGTCGAATGGCAATAATCAATGGTATAATTGCCCTCCTTAAAGGACACCATAAGCGATTCCATATGATACTTGAAATCCAGATAATTTTCACTGTTGACCGCCCGCTCCACCAGATCAAACAGTTTCAGATGGCTTCCGCTTTCCTTTCTTCCTTCCAGGTTTAGTTCCTCATAGCGCAGGTCTTTTTTCTCCGGGTAGACAAAACGGTATCTGGCTGTGTCCACGGCGGTTTTGTAGCTGTGCTTAATATTGTCCTTCTCTAAAGAGAACACGGCACCCCACACCATGGGACCGCTCTTTAAAGTCTCGCCCAAACTCTTTGAGAAATCTTCAAATACTTCCCCCTTATTCTTTCTGTCAAATATCAGTATGCTGACAAAACCACCTCTGTCCATGGTAGTAAACAGCCCATGATACAGATTGTTTCGGTTTAAAAAAATTTCCTGGAGAGCCTCAATGGTCTCATTCACATCCGTGGACTCAATGCAGTACATCAGAACTACGCGGACACTGTCATAAGACAGATACTCTCCCAGCTCTTCTCTCACCATTCCCTGTTCGCGGCCTAAAAGAAGTGCCCGGACGGCATTCTGCCTGAGCATAGGTTTCGAGGACTGCACCGTTTCATTCAGAGTCAGAATCTCCTTGGCCAGCACATTCAGAGACTGATCAATGCTGGCCTTTCCGCCTTTAATCTCAATGCCTGCCTCCCTGGATGCCTTTAATACCTGTTTTTTAAAGGTATAATGGTTGATCCAGGAAAGAACCATGAGAATCAGCAGGTTAAAAAGAATGGAAAGGAAAAAATTCATCAAAAAGATGCGGTTCCTCACATTATAGTCTGCATAAAAGGTGTTATCCTGAATATAGTAGATGTATTTCATCCCCGTTATTGAGGAGGAATAGGGAAATACCGTAATGTCCTCATCGGAAACATTGACCGATACCAAAGGAAGCTCCTGGATCTTATCCGTCCTCAGCATGGCAAGGATGGTCTCACAGACCTGCCTCTCACCGCCTTTTGACACATACAGAATCTTCTCATCCGGCGATATCAGTACAAGAGTGCCATTGCCCTCGTCGATCAGTTTCCGAAAAGAGTCCAGAGAAATATGAATAGCAACAAAGATCCCTCTGCCTTTCCACTTTGGCAGAGTGACCTTCTTGATATAGCTTACTGCCGGCTTTTTCGTAGGATAAAAACCGTCCTGATTTTCCAGAAATAAGGCGTCCCTCCCGGATGCCCGAAATTCATCGTACCACGGAAGATACTTTGAGAGCTTTTCTTCTGTTTCAGCCTGGTGAACCGATGAAAAATCAGTAACCGCCGTGTTTGTGGCTTCGTAGAAAATATCTAGGCTCTCCACATAGGGATATACCTTTTGAAGACCTTCCAACCGGTCCACCAGCTTCCGGATGGGAGCCGGTGAACCCATGATGTTTTCCTCCTGGGGCAGCAGAATGTCTTTATTTTGATTGATGTCCGAAAAGTACAGCTGCGGAATCCCCATGGCAGCTTCCATGATCTGTCGGTCTATATTCTGGAAAGCCAGGTTGGTAATTCTCTGATTGTAAGCTTTAAAGCTTTCCAGGTAGGCCCGGCTGTTCATGCTGTGAAACACAATATAGTTAAACAGCGACAAAACCGTAATACTAAGCAAATTGATATAGAGCAGCTTCTTAAACATACATCATCCTTTGACAGACCCTACCATCATACCCTTTACAAAATATTTCTGAAGGAACGGGTAGGTACATACAATGGGAATCAAAGACAGCACCAGCGCCGCCATCTTCATGGTCTCTGTATGGACGATAACATCAGACATCATCTCCATATCCGCCGTCTGCCCGTTAGCCAGAATGGTCTGTATCACATACTGCAAAACATAGAGACTGTTCTTCGTCACATAGAGCATATTGTCCATCCATGCATTCCAGTGATGCACGCAGTACCAAAGAGAGATGGTAGCCATAACTGGCGTGGACAAAGGCAGGTAAACCTTAAGAAGCACCTGTATATTGGTGGCGCCGTCGATCTTGGCCGATTCTTCCAAAGCCGGCGGAAGGCTCATAAAAAAGTTCCGCGTAATAATAAGGGCAAAGCCGGTGATCAGACAGGGCAGAATGTATACCAGAAAATTGTTGGTCAAGTGAAGGTTCTTGATCAACAGGTACTTGGGGATCATACCGCCGGAAAAATACATGGTAAAGACGACAAACATCATGATGCCTTTACGGTAAGGCAGATTGGTCTTTGCCAGAGGATATGCCGTCAAAAGGGTTACCAAAACACCGCTGGCCGTTCCTGCCGCAGCCCTGAGAACCGTAACCAGATAACTGTGCCAGAAGTTGTCGTCTGTGGCAATCTGCCTATAGCCGGAGAAATCAAACTCCGTGGGGATTAAGTGAAACCCCGTTTTATTCACCACAGAAGCCGGGCTCATGGAGATGGTGATCACCTGCATAAACGGAAGCAGGATAGATACGACTAAAAGGAGAACAATACCGTAGGCCAGAATATCCACAATCCAGTCTTCCGCGCTTCTCTTCCTCTTTCTTCTCACTGCAGCCGGTTGCTTTTCTTTTTTCATGTGTCGGCCTCCTTACCACAATGCATAATCGTTGGTCTTTCTGGCCATGTAGTTGGTCGCCATAACCAGAATGAAGGATACGATGTTCTTAAACAGATCCACCGCCGTAGTAAAACTGTACTGCATCTTCTGGATACCCATCCGGTATACGAAGGTGGAAATCACATCTCCCACCTGATAGGTGCTGGGCGTCAGAAAGTTGTACACCTGCTCAAAGCTGTCGTTTAAAACTTTTCCCGACTCCATGATAAACATTACGGTGATGATAGGAACCAGAGCCGGAAGAGTTACATGGAGAATCTTCTTTACGCGGCCTGCGCCGTCCATCTCCGCCGCTTCATAGAGGGTGGGATCAACGCCGGTCACGGCTGCCAGGTATACGATGGAACCCCAGCCTATGGATTTCCACAAGTCGGAAATCACCAGCACGCCTCTGAAATACCTGGGCTCCGCCACAAAGAAAATCGGTTCCAGCCCAAGTTCCTGGAGAAGAATATTGATGGGACCTCTGGAAGGGGACAAAAATTCTATAATAATGCCGGACACCACAACCCAGGAAATAAAGTGAGGCAGGTAGGAAACAGACTGGGCAAGCTTCTTGAATCTCAAATGTCTGATTTCATTTAAGGCCAGACATAAAAGAATCGGCGCCGGAAAGCAGACCAAAATCTTATAAAAGCTGATGATAAGGGTGTTCTTTAATACAGACACGAAAAAGGGGTCCGAAAATAATTTCTTAAAATGCTTGAATCCTACCCAGGCGCTGCCTCCAATCCCCTTCAAAGGATAGTAATCCTGGAAAGCAATGGCCAGTCCGTACATAGGACCATAGCAGAATACCAGAAAGAACAGCAGTCCGGGAATCAGCATGAGATAATACTCTTTGTAATAAACCAGATTTCCCAGAAATCCTCTGTGGGATTTCCGGGAGGGAGCTGCAGCACCCTTCTTTTTTTCTGTTTTCATGGCAATACCTTACCTCTCAGTTTGCAGGTCCTTAGTTTCCAATGGCAGCAACCTTTGCCGCGTATGCTTCCTGGACAGCCTTCTCCGCCGCTTCGCCGCCGGCCTTCTTGAACTCTTCTACAAAAGTGTCAAAGTAATCCAGAGGCTTGGTTCCGGTAATCATGTCAAAGTATGCCTGCTCGGTCAGAGTATCCAGGGTGGCAATCACATCGGAGAACTCCTGTACAGGCGGGATATTGAAGCGGTAATAACCGTTACCCGTAACCTTGTGGCCAAATTCAGTCTTCTCCGGAGTTACATTTTTTGCAAAGGTAACCGTAGAGCCGAAGTCACACTGCAGTACGCCTTCCCTCCTCAGCTCCACGCCTTCCATGAGGCGGACAGGACCGTCGGGGGTCTGCTCAAAGTGGATGCCTTCCAGACCGTAGTTGACTAACTTCGCATATTCCATATCCGCGTAGTATGCGTCCAGCATAGCCAGGAATGCGTCTACCTTCCGGGGATCGGAAGCAGCCTGAGTGGTCAGACAGGTCAGGCGTCCTGTCAAATTCCAGCCCTCCGTACCGGACTTTCCGTCAGGACCAACAGGCGCCGGTCCGATGACGATCTCAGCGTCGGGATCCAGACCTTTCAGTTCTCTCATGCACACGCCCCATGTCTTCTCATCGGTCAGATCTCTGTCCGTGTTCAGATAATGATAGGGCTGCGCGCAGGTCAGACCGATACGGCCGTTCATAAAGGAATGGGACAGCCATGTATATCCGCCGTGATTTTCACCGGTAATAAACTCTTTGTCAATAATGCCTTTCTCATACCAGTCATGAAGCTTGGCCAGAGCCAGCTTGGCATCCGGATGGATATAGGGGAAGAACGGCACATTATCCTCGCCCAGCTGCATCTCTTCCACCTTAAACCCAGGCTTGCCGCCGGTTACGCAGCGCAGGCCATAGGCGCCAAAGACTGCATTAAAAGCCCGCTCAGCCATACCGGCCGTGTCCTTCTTGCCGTTGCCGTCAGGATCCTGCTCGACGAAAGCGGTCAGAACCTCCTCATACTCGTCAAGGGTCTTTGGAACTTCCAGTCCCAGTTTATCCAGCCAGTCCTTTCTCCAGAACATGGCCATGGGCACTGCATCCATGGGATTGGTTACGCCATAGTTCTTTCCATTATAGATCATAGTGCTCCACAGCGTTCCGTCGTCGTACTCATCTGCCACCTTTGCGTAGTTAGGCGCTTTCTCACGGATCACCTCAATGGGAAGCTCTCCCACAATGCCGCCGTCTACATATGTAGGAAGCAGAGACAGGTTGTTTACGACCAGAACATCTGGCATCTCGCCGCCTGCAAACCGGACGTTCAGGTTCTCCTGGAAATTCTTGGCGTCTACCTGCCAGGCCTTCATGTCAATATGAAAGCGCTCCTCGATCATCTTAACCACTTCTGCATTGTCGTCCACTTCCGAGGAAGTCTCGCCTACCAGCCATGTCAGAGTAACCGGCTCTTGGTTTTCGGCAGCCGTCGTCTCTTTTTCTTCTTCCTTTGCAGCCTGGGTTTTTCCGGCTTCCCCTGCGGCAGGGGCCTTTGTCGTCTCTTCCTTATTGGAAGAACTGCAGCCTGCCAGTGAAGTGATGGCTATTGCGGATACCAGCATCCCTGCCATCAGGCGTTTGTAAGTCTTTTTCATGTCGATTCTCCTTTAGTTTTTAATATCCCTGATACACGGCGCCTTTTGTATCTTTGGCGGGATCTACATTGACTGTGGCCTAAGGATAGCATAGTCCATTTGTATTTGCAATTGAG
>Ga0224740_10140_pt1 | contig 18184 bp, 16 predicted proteins | sample LIM_E_Water_Bulk_FD_161634 | JGI IMG/M metagenome (GOLD analysis project Ga0224740, IMG submission 161634) | Enriched cells from gastrointestinal tract of the lab mouse from Pacific Northwest National Laboratory (PNNL), Richland, Washington... | ecosystem: Host-associated > Mammals > Digestive...
TGAAGTATAAGCGTAAAGCAGCAGATGGCACGGACGAGTGGTGTCTGACTACTTTTGTGGCTCGGGAGCGAATTGGCGGAATGCCTAGAACAGCAGTTTTGACTATTCGTAGAATTGAAGATTTAATCCGCAATGAAATGGTTTTAAAGGAGGCGCTAGTGCAGGCGCAGTATGCGAACAAGGCAAAAGGATCTTTCTTATCTATTGCCAACTGTGCACGATACAGCGCTTCCTTGCCGCTAAGCGTCCACTCGGAACGCATTCCCAGTTCTTCAAGCATTCTTGTCACATTGCAGCAAACAGAGAAATCATCATCTACCACCAGCACCCGCTGCCCTTCCAATTCTCGAATTACAACGTTTTCCGTTTCCTTTTCGTTTTCCTGAAGCTTAAAAGTCATTTGTATTGTAACGGTACTGCCCTTTCCTGGCGTACTCTCCACGTTAATTTTGCCGTCCATCATATCAACAATGCTCTTAGTTATCGTCATGCCAAGCCCTGTTCCCTGCTGTCCACTGATTGTTGATGTGCTTTCCCGCTCAAACGGCTCAAAAATATGCTTGATAAACTCTTCCGACATTCCAATTCCTGTGTCCTGCACAACAAATTCATATGTACCGTACCCTTGTTTGTCACATTCCAACTGCCGAAAAATCACTGTTACCGCTCCGCCCGGCGCAGTGAACTTAATCGCATTGCTTAAAACATTGATAAATGCCTGTTCAATACGAAGCGGATCGGTATAAACATCCTCATTGCGTATTTCCTCTGCCTTAATAGAAAAATCCAACTGCTTTGCTTGAATCTGTGGAAGTATCAAATGCATCATTCCATGCATCCGCTCAGAAATATTGCACGCTTTCTCTTGGATTACCACTTTGCCGCTTTCAATATGGCTCATATCTAGGATATCGTTTATTAGACTTAATAAATGATTACTGGAGGATTGAATTTTTTTAAGATAATCCATTACTCTGTTCTTGTTATCAATATTTGTTTCTGCAAGTGACGCAAAACCTAGAATCGCGTTCATCGGTGTACGCATATCGTGGGACATATTGGAAAGAAAGGTACTTTTTGCCTTGTTCGCATACTGGAAAATGCCAACAGCAGATGGTGTGGAAGTTGTGCGGGGAATCCGTGAAATTGCAGGTGATACAGCACCAGCGATAGTATTAAGCACTTATGACTGGGGAGAAATTGAGGAGGAAGCGAAAGCAGCAGGCGTAACAGCTTTTTGCAGCAAGCCCTTGTTTTTGTCGGATTTAAAGAATGTAATGATTCATGCCAACCGCGTTACTACTTCACAGGAAGTATCTATGGAAGATGTGCGCAGTTTTATGGGAAGCCGGATACTGGTTGTGGAGGATAATGACTTAAATCGTGAAATTGCGGTGGAATTTCTCCAAGAAGCCGGTTTTCAGGTAGAAACAGCAGCGGATGGTACCTTTGCTGTTGATATGGTGAAAGAATCAGAGGAAGGCTACTATGATGCCATTTTAATGGATATTCAAATGCCGATTATGGATGGTTATGTGGCAACACAGACAATTCGCAGTCTGCCAAGGAAAGATACTGTAAATCTGCCTATTATTGCCCTGTCAGCAAATGCCTTTGAAGAGGATCGTGAACGCGCGGTAAAAAGCGGCATGAATGCATATCTTGCAAAGCCGTTAGATGAAGATTTAATGTTTGGTACATTGGAGAAGTATATTGCATTACATAGAGAAATACATTAATGAACTACAGAAATTAATTAGAAATTATTAAGAAAAGGAAAGAGGATATCAATATGATATCCTCTTTCCCAAAAACGATAATCTATCAGAAATCATGACGTAAGCTAATTCTTTACAATAACGGTACCATCTTCTGTTGTTGTGACATTTTGGTTTGCGTTTTGATTCGCTCCATTTTGCTGATTAGATGTATTCTGTGTTGTAGTATTATCCTCTGCCTTAGGATTTGTCAGCTTATCAAACTTATCAAGCACTGCATCATATGTTCTCTGCGAAATATCCGGAAGCTTACCGCCCCAAGTTTTCTCAGCCTTTTTATAACCTTTTAAGAAAGCGTCACGCATTTTCTCTAATTGTTTGGGATCATTGCCAGCAAGTGCTGTTGCAAATTCTACAATACGGTCGGATGTTTTTTCTACACCCCAGTATCCGTTTTCGGAAATATCTTCCTGGGCTTTTTTCTTTGTTTCAGCGTCAACGGTAAACTGTCCTTTGGCAAGATACTGCCACATATTGTTTGCCTGACCAAAAGCATTTGTCTGCTTTGAAAGCATATCATTTACTAAATCGGCAAGTTGTGATTGGCGTTTTTCCTGATCTGCTTTTAATTGTGCAACAATAGTTTTTCTGTCATCTGCAGAAAGCGCTCTCTTGTCATAAACGGCAGCAGTCGTTTCTTGCTTCTTGTTTTCGATGGTAGCGGTGTCCTGTGAAGTCACATCAGAAGCTGCGCTATTGGTATTGGAGGCAGCGGCATTGTTATTATTGACAGATGTATTTTTGTCTTTCTCCTTTGTCGCTGCAACGGTTGTGTAAGAATCACTAACATTTGAATTAGAAATAGCACTTGTACTCATATGGTATCCCTTCCCTTTCTTAAAATAAAGCGTAATATAAACCTTCCGTGGTATGCAATATCATTTTGCAGTTTATGTATGTACAAATAATGTTACTTTTTACACCCACGCCAAAGGAGTGGGAATTATGCGCCAAAATGCTTGTTTATAGCATTTTGGGTGCAAAGTCTGTTATAATTTGCATTATCACTTTTGGTAGTTAGGCAAAATAATATTCTTTACCTATATATCGGAGTAGTTTTGGAAAAACTTAACATAAAATTGAAAAAATTTGAAAAAATATTTCTAAGCCGGAAAAATTGCTTGAAACCGGAAAAATAGTGCAAAAATCGATGAAAGTAAGTTGACGAAACGCCAAGAATTGTATATAATCGTTTTAAATTGTACGAAAAAAAATACACGTTAATAAAGAAGGACTATGCGGAATGGAAAAGTTAAATTACAAAGCAAGGGCGAAAATAAATCTGGCACTAGATGTGTGCCGCCGTCTGGAAAATGGGTATCATGAAATTAAGACAGTAATGCAGTCGGTAAATATCTATGATGAATTGGAATTTAAGCGCCGTAGGGATCCAGATATTATTTTGTCCGTGGACAGCCGTTATGAATTGGGGGATTTGGGTAATAATCTGATTTTTCGGGCAGCAAAGTTTATGAAAGAATATTACGGGATTCGGCAGGGGATAGAAATTCATTTAAAGAAAACGATACCAGTTGCAGCGGGTATGGCTGGAGGGAGTACAGATGCAGCAGCTACTATGCTTGCTATGAATGAAATGTTTGCGCTGAAACTAGATAAGGAGGAATTGATGCGGCAAGGACTGCGTTTGGGGGCAGATATTCCGTTTTGCATTCTGGGCGGGACAGCGCTTGCAGAAGGGGTAGGAGAGAAGCTGACGCCGCTTCCAGCACCGCCGCGTGCATCGCTTCTTGTAGTCAAGCCCCCGATTATGGTTTCCACGAAAAGAGTTTATGAAACGCTCCGTGTGAATCAAATTGCAAAACATCCAGATATTGATGGTATGATGGCGGCACTGGAACAAGGCGATATAGAGCGGGTTGCCAATTATTTGGAGAATGTTATGGAAGCTGTTACAGTGAAAGAGAATAGCATTATTGCAGAAATTAAGACAATGATGACCCAACAGGGAGCATATAATGCCTTGATGAGTGGAAGCGGGCCAAGTGTGTTTGGTATTTTTGCAAAAGAGGAGGAAGCGCAGGCGGCGGCAAAGCATATTCGCAGTGCGCTAAAAGCAAAGAAAATGGCTTCACAGGTTTTTGTAACAGAGTTCTACAATCCCTTTTAGGGATCCCTAAAGGGGGCTTAAACCAGGAAAATACAGTATACATTGATAAATGGAGGATTGAAATGAGCATGATAAATGATGAGGAATATTTACCGCTGCGAGATGTGGTGTTTAATACGCTGCGTCAGGAAATCCTGACAGGAAAACTCAAACCCGGCGAACGGCTGATGGAAATTCATCTTGCCAATAAGCTGGGGGTTAGCCGCACTCCTATCCGAGAGGCAATACGAAAGCTAGAGCTAGAGGGGCTTGTTATTATGATTCCGCGGCGCGGTGCAGAGGTGGCGCAGATAACATGGAAGAACTTAAAAGATGTGCTGGAAGTCAGGCGTGCGCTGGATGTACTTGCAATTGAACTTGCCTGCGATCGGATGACGGAGGAGGAACTGCGAGCATTAAATGAGGCATGTGACAATTTTAGAGCAGCGACAAAGACACAAGATACCAGAAAAATAGCAGAGGCAGATGTGGCGTTGCATGATATTATTGTGGTGTCTACACAAAACGCTCGTCTGATTCAATTGGTAAACAATCTTTCCGAACAAATGTACCGTTATCGCTTTGAATATTTAAAGGACGCTACCCAGCATGATATGCTGGTTCAAGAACACAAAGAAATGTATAACAGTATATTAAATAAAGATAGAGCGGCAGCGGCGGCAGTTGGCTGCAAACATATTGATAATCAAGAAAAGGCAATTATACAGCAGCTACAATTGGAACAGGGAAATGTGAAAAAATAAGACAATAAAATAATTTGTATATTTCGCAGTAATCATGCCCATACTGATTTTAAGGAACAGTTAATAAATTGAGGCTGTCGCAATAAGCATTGATGATACAAGATATTGCATAAAATACAGCATGGTATTATGCTATCTTGTATAAATTTTCCTTAATGCGATACCCCCAATTCTTTAACATTGTCTAACAGTAATAATTTGAAAGGGGTATGGGGACATGATAAAATCAGTATGGCTGCAAACAATAAAAAAAGTCGCAATGGTATTGGGGGTTGTGCTTTGGGTAGGTGCTTTAAGTCCTGAAATATTTGTAAAATTTGGCGGCGGTTGTATTTTGGATGAGGATGGCAATGCGCTTACCCAAGAGGAAGCAGACGCTTTTATGCAGTCTTATTTTCTCAATAAAGATAGTGATAAGGAAACAGAAACGAATAAAATAACGTATAAAATTGCGTTGGCGGAACTGTTTCAATGGTAAGCCAAAGGCAATGGATTAGGGGGAAATGAATAATGAATAAGGATGTGCTGGTTGGCATACGAGGGTTGCAATTTGCCGAAACGGATATTAAAGAAGCGTCAACAGACGAGGATTTGGAAAAAATCGAAACAATTTGCCCAGGGGAATATTATTTTCGCAACAATACGCATTTTATTCTATACGAGGAAAGGTTTGAAGGCTTTGATGAGCCCGTAAAAAATGTTCTAAAGCTTAGGGAGAAAGAGTTTTCCCTGTTAAAAAAAGGAATGATTAATGTACATATGGTCTTTTCTGAGGGAAAGAAAACGCTGACAGAATATGCTACGCCGTTTGGAACAATTTTGTTGGCGCTGGATACATATAGTATTGGCATAGAACAGGGGGACGACCACTTGGATATTACGATTTGCTATGGAATGGAAGCCAATTATCAATTTATAGCAGATTGCAATATTTCGATTAAAATAAGGGAAACGAATAAAATAAAAGAAGCTAAGGAACAGGGTTAATGTTCCTTTGCAACTTTTGTTTGATTTTTATGCAATTTTTCATATAAATATTATAATATAAATGGTTTATTGCATTGGTTCCTGCGGGTTGTTGCGTCGGATTTCGTCAAGTAAATGTTTCATACGGCGTTCCATTTCGGACAGTTCCGCAGAATATTTCTTAAAATCGCTGGCAGTTTCCTCGGGGGTTTCGCTTTTATAACAAATACGGTGCTCCATACTAGCCCAAAAGTCCATTGAAAGAGTACGAAATTGAATCTCAACAGGATAATACTGCATTCCTTCAATACGATAAACTGGTACGCCAAGTACCATATGATAACTTTTGTATCCACTTGACTTGGGATAGTGGATGTAGTCGCTTTCCTTTAAAATCAATAGATCTGTCTGCGTTTTTACCAGTGATAAAATACTAAAAATATCTTCGATAAAATAGCAGATTACGCGTATGCCGGCAATATCTGTCAGGTTATCTTTTGCGGCAAATGCAGTAACGGGCAGGTTGCGGAAGGCGAGTTTTTTTTCGATGCTCTTTCGGCTTTTAATGCGGGCTTGGATATTGTGAATAGGATAATCCCGATATTTTTTCCGATAATCCTCATTTAAGCCCTTCATGCGCACTTCAAGGCGTGTCATCGCTTCACGGTATGGTTCTACAAGCTGGTCATATTCCTCTTGCGGAATACGCTCACGGTCGTTTTTTGTCGCAGGAACAAATGTCACTGACGCCACAGGAGGTTGTGGTTCGGACATCATTTTCATTTCTTTTATTAACTCATTTTGAATTTCATTAATTTTTGCGATCAAAGTCCTTACCTCTTATTACTACTACTATTTACAAAAATCCGTTATCGGATTTCTTCGTTTGGAAGTATCTGTTGGGAATAACTTAGAATCAACTTCCTATATCTTTACTATAATCCAAATGCTATACGAAAGCAATGAAAAATATGTAAAATTAACAAAAAAATGTTAGTTTGGCAAAAATAGTGTTATAATGGAATGGTACAAAGGTACCATATTCTAAAAGATTGTATTAGGAGGAATGAAAAATGTTAATGGATACGATTTATTACACGGTGGAAAGGCTCGACGGTGACTACGCTTATCTACAAAAAGAAGACGATCCACAAGCCGAACTAAAGTGTGTAGCACGGGCATTGCTTCCCGCGGAAATTGTGGAAGGGTCGCGGCTGCTCTATGAGATGATGGAGTACCGCATAATATAGTATATGGGCAGGGAACAAAGTGTGTAATTTGGAAAGTTCCCTGTTTTTATACTTACGAACGATTAGATTTTCCTTTCTGCACAGAATGTATTGTCCGCTTATACAATATGGGCGGTGCAGAAATTGGAAAATCTTAACGGGCGTTAATATATGTGCACACGGGCACTCAAAGAAAAGTTGTCAGCATAGATGACGAGTACCCGGCGCACAAGCAGGAGAGAAGGTTATTTTTCTGCTCGAATGTACACATTATTTTTTCTTTAAATGGTTTGCGAGATAGATAAGAACATCTAAATCTTCATTATTTAGTTCTTTTGCGGAAATAAATAGCTGGTGCAGCTTAATGGTTTCTGTATCATTTACGTCAAAAAATTCTTTTGGTGTTATATCCAAGTATTCACAAATATAGAGAAACTCAGACATAGAGGGCAGTGCTTTGCCAGAGGAAATGCTTTGAATATAGCTTTTGCTGTGCCCTAAGTCTAGGCTCATTTTGTATTCTGAGATGTTTTTTTGGATGCGCAGTTCTGTAATTCGTTCACGGATAAACTTTTCATTCATAGTGCTATACCTCTTTTTGTATAGCATATACCGATTAAATTTGTAATATTACTAATTTAATCGGTAATTTATCTTGACATTATACCGATATATTCGGTATAATAGGGAACTGAAAATAATGGTTTGGTATCAAATAAGGTAATAAAATCCATATAGTAAAAGGATTATGTAGGAAAGGCTGCACAATGAAAACACACTTAAAAGAAATTTTTGAATATCGTGATATGGTAAACAGCCTTGTGCGGCGGGATTTAAGAGGAAAGTACAAAGGTTCTGTGCTGGGCTTTTTGTGGACGTTTATCAATCCCTTGTGTCAGATTGTTGTATACACCATTGTATTTTCGATTATTATCCGCAGCGAATTGGAGCAGTTTTATGTATATATGATTACGGGGATGGTGCCGTGGCTGTTTTTTGATATGGCGCTGCGCCAAGGAACAGGCTGTGTGCGCTATCAGGGTGAAATGGTTAAGAAAATATATTTTCCGCGTGAAATTCTGCCAATTGCCTGCGTAACCTCCAATTTTATCAATATGCTGTTCTGCTTTGTTATTGTATTTTTGGTAATTGCTGTTTCTGGTGTGGGTATTTGTATGGCGGCGCTTGTATGGCTGCCGCTCGTAATGGGCATTGAATATCTGTTAGCACTGGGATTTTCGCTGCTGGTGGCAGCAGGAACCGTGTACCTCAAGGATTTGGAGCATATTGTTACCGTTTTCTTAATGGCATGGATTTATCTTACCCCGATTATGTATCCGATAAACATAATTCCGGAAAATATTTTATGGATTTTCCGTGTCAATCCTATGACAGCAGTAATTGGGGCGTATCATACGATTTTATATTGGAAAACGGCACCCGATTTATCCGAATTACTATATGCGTTTTTATTCGGTATAGTGCTGGTAATAATTGGTGAAGCTGTTTTTGTGAGATTAAGCGATAATTTTGCGGAGGAGCTGTGATGACACAGGAGTATGTAATAAATGTCAGCAATGTGACAAAGCAGTTTAAAGCGTATGCAGATAAAGGAACTATGTTAAAAGAACGTGTAATATTTGCAAAACGCAATCAATATGAAATTCGAGAGATATTAAGAGGAATTTCCTTTCAGATTCCAAAAGGACAAGCAGTAGGGCTGATCGGAAAAAACGGCTGCGGAAAAAGTACGATTTTAAAGATGCTGACAAGAATTTTAAAACCAAACAGCGGAGAGGTTTTCGTACAAGGCAGAGTGTCGAGCCTGATTGAATTGGGTGCGGGGTTTCATCCGGATATGAGCGGACGTGAAAATATTTACATAAACGCAACGATTTTTGGGCTAAAAAAAGAGGAGATTACAATGCGTTTGCCAGAAATTATCCGTTTTTCAGAATTGGAGGAGTTTATTGACAATCCAGTGCGGACTTATTCTTCTGGTATGTATATGCGGCTTGCATTTGCTGTGGCAATCAATGTCAATGCGGAGGTTTTGCTTATTGATGAAATACTTGCGGTTGGGGATGCCGGATTTCAGAAAAAATGCTTTCAAAGGCTGCGTGAAATTAAAGAACAAGGTACGACGATTGTTATTGTATCTCACTCAATGGAACAAATGTATGGAATTTGCGACCGCTTGATATGGATTGAAGACGGTTTGATAAAAGAAGACGGTTTGCCCAAGCCGGTGGCAATGCATTATCTTGATTTTATGGAAGATGAACGGCTGATAAAATTAAACAAGGAAAGCCGCGAGCAGTTTCAGGATGAACGTAGGCATTCGATTTTAGCGCTTACCACAAATGTCCATCCAGATGCAAGAAGGGACGGGACACAGGAAGTCTATTTTACGAAAATTCGGCTGTTTAACAAACAAAATCAAGAGTGCCAAAACTTTGATACGGGTGATAAAGTAATTTTGAAAATGACGTATAAAAGTAACTTAGTACACCCGCGTGTTAATTTTAATATGGATTTTGTAAAAGACAATTGGCAGTATTGTTATGGCTGCTGCTTTGCCAAGGCAGGCGATGAACTGCCGATTTTGCAGGGGTGCGGCGAGGTATCGCTTGTAATTGATGCGTTAATGCTGCTGCCGGGGAAGTACTATCTGGATGTCGGTATTAATGGAGCAGCAGGAGAACTCTATGACAATGTAAGAAATATTATGCAGATAACTGTGCGGGATTATGCGCATGATGAGTTTGGGCCATGTACATTTGCGCATCAATGGAGAATGTGAAAAACGGAGGATTAAGATGGAAATACAGAAAATACTGTTTCCGCAGGTAGGGCGGTGTACGGATAGGGAAATGTACTTTCGGCTGGAAAAATCTGGTTTTGGCAGCAATCAGATGCTGTTTTATGATAACGAAAAGCAGACAATCTTATTCCGCACAGGCGAAAAAGTTTGGTTTGATACATATTTTAATGGATTTTCCATTGAAAAATGGAAAAAGTATACAATTCTTGACAATTTAACTTTAAAACTGGAATTGTCGGGAAAATTTAAAGTGATACTGCTCAATAAAGAGAAAGTGCACAATGAAGTGTTTGAAAAAATTATCTGTGCTGCAACAATCGAAACGGATACCCGTAAAACTTGTGAATTCTCATTCGCAGATGGTAATGCACGGGGAATGTATACTTTTGGCTTGGAAGCATTAAGCGACGACAGTATATTTTACGGTGGCGCTTATTGCAGCAGCGTTCCCAAGCAAGCGCTGCGGGATATTAAAATTGGAATCGGAATCTGCACATTCCGCCGAGAGGAATTTGTCAAAAAAAATCTAAAAATCCTAAAAGAGTCTATATTGGAAAATAAAGCGTCGCCTTTGTATCGCCATATGGAGGTCTTTATAGCGGATAACGGCAGAACATTGGAGTCTGGGGAACTGCTGATGCCGGAAATACATATTTACCCTAACCGCAACGTGGGCGGTGCAGGCGGATTTACAAGGGACTTAATTGAGATTATGGAAAATAATAATACATTCCATATTACTCATGTGCTGTTAATGGATGATGATATTGTAATTGAGCCGGAAGCGCTGGTTAAGACTTACACCCTATTAACGCTGCTAAAAGACACCTATATAGACGCTTTTATCGGCGGTGCAATGCTGCGGCTGGACAGGCAGTATATTCAAGTGGAATCTGGTGCAGTGTGGGACGCAGGCTATCTCGACCCGCTTAAAATGAACTTGGATTTAAGACAGTGCGAAGCGTGTCTGTACAATGAAACAGAAGAATTTTCAGAGTATAACGCATGGTGGTATTGCTGCTTTCCGGTAGAAATTGTTACGCCGGATAATCTTCCGCTGCCAATTTTTATCCGTGGGGACGATTTGGAGTATGGTTTGCGCAATATGAAACACCTGATATTAATGAATGGCATCTGTGTATGGCATGAACCGTTTGAAAACAAATATTCGTCCTACTTGGAATACTATATTATCCGCAACCTTTTAATTGACAATGCGTTTCACTATCCAGAGTATGGCGTAAAACAGTTAAACCGTATGTTATTTAAACATTGTATACAAGAAATTATGTTTTACCGCTACAAAAATGTAGACTTGTATTTTCAGGGAATAAAGGACTTTCTAAAGGGGCCGGAATGGTTAATGCAGCAGGACGGCGAAACACTGCATCAGCAGGTAATGGCAGCAGGATATAAAGGAGAAAGCCTTGACAAGCTGGATATGCGGTTTAACTATCCGGAATATTGCAAAAGTTTTACAATGCAGCATACGACAGAATCAAAAATAAAGCGGAATCTAACGTTTAATGGATTGTTTTTAAAGGCAAAAGGAGAAGGTATTGTTCAAATGGCAGCACCCAAAACCGTACAGTTTTACCGAAAAAAGCGTGTGATGCATTATGATGCGGCAGGGAAGAAAGCGTTTATCACAGAACGAGAGCGGTGGACTTCGGTGAAGTATGTGCTGCGGACGATTGGGATGATGCTGGTGGTTGCATTACAATTTAAAAAAGTACAGAGTAAGTATCGTACAGAGGGGGTACGATTAAGGACGTTGGAATTCTGGAAAGGGTATTTAAAGATAAAATAGGATAACATGTATTGGGAGGACAGCCAAAATTGAAAAATAATAAGGGGATGAATATAGACAATAAAAATATAATCATTAGGGGATTTTCCGCTTTAATTGCGGCGATAGCAATATTGACAATTGTATTTTTGGACGCATCATTAAAGCAGGATAGAAATATGGGATTAAATGTTTCTATTTTTACAATAAAGAATTTGGTTATTTTTATTGTGCTGTTTTTATTGTGCAATTGCGTTTTTCAGTGGTTGCTCAAGTTTGTTGTTACAATAGAGATAAGAGATAAAGACTGTTTGGAAAAATCGCATCGAATGGTATTTATTCAGGCATTTATTTTAAATATTGTATGCTGGGGAGTATGGTTTTGGTTATATTTTCCGGGAGCTGGAATGAATGATACAATAAACTGTATTATGTCATATCGAAATGATAACCAACCCTTGGTGTATCAGCTTTTTATATATTATGGAATACATGGACTTACAAAATTTACATCCAATATGACAAATTCTTATGCAATATTAACGGCTGTCCAAATGGGGGTTATGTCTTTTGTGATAGCCTGGATTGCAAAGTGGCTGTGTAAAAAAGGCGTAAAACGGTTGTTTATAAATTTGTTTATGCTTTATTATGCATTGATGCCGGTTGTTGCGGATTATTCTATCACATTAGTGAAAGATACAATGTTTAGTATTTGTATGGCAGCAATTATTCCGTTTTTATATGAAATTATTTTGCAGCATGGTGAAGTGATAAAAAACAAAAAATTTTATATTGCTTTTTTTATTGTCTTGACAGGAATTTGTACGCTTCGATCTAATGGAAAATTTATAGTTGTTTTTATATTGCTTTTATTACTGATACCTAAAATAAATAACAGACGATATTTTATGTCTATCCTAGTCTTAGTAATTATGATGAATGGCATGGTATCTTTTGGAGAAAAGAAATTAATTGCAGGTGATGTTTCTTTTCGTGAATCGATTAGTATTCCTTTAGTGCAGATTGGCGCAGTTCTTGCAGAGAATGGATATATATCTGAAGAAGATAAAGAAGTGCTGGGAAATTTACTTCCATTAGAGGTATGGAGAGATACGTATTGTTTTTGGTTTTCGGATTCTATTAAATTTAATGGGAATTTTAATAATCAATGGTTAAATGAAAATAAAGCAAAATTTATTGATACATGGTTTTCTGTGTTAAAAGATAATTTGGGGATTTATGTGAAGGCGTATTTATGTCATACCTTTGGATTATGGAATGTTTCGCCATATAATCCAACGGATTATACACAGTCGTATTTTACACGAATTAATAATAATACTGGGGATGATTCGATATGGGGAGAATTTTGTACAGACAAGCATTTGATAAATAGAGATATAAACCATCGTTTTCTATCAAAACAAATAAATACTTTTTTAGCGACCTGTTTTCGGATAAATTTAGTATTGCGACCAGGGATTATGTTTTGGGTAATTGTAGGATTTATGTTGATTCTATGTGTATATAAACAGTATCAAGTATGTTTTATATTTTTACCTTGTTTATTGAATTGGATTACAATGATGATTGCAGCACCAGGGTCATATATTTATCGGTATAGTTTTTATCTTGTTCTTTCTTTGCCTCTGCTTTTTATAATAATGCTTTTAGCATTAAGAAAAATGCAGAAAGAATGATTCTCAACAGAAAGATGTAATATAGGGGTCGTGAACATATGAATGATAGAATCGTGAAATATATGATATTTTTTAAAAGAGTATTTTTGATTTTCATATTTTTGATTGGATACAGAATGCTTGTTCTGAATTATGTAACGGCGAATATATGTATGCAAAAGAATCGTTATCTTTTGGTGTGTATTATTTATTTTTTTTGTGCAGCTTATATTATTTATGGAAAAAGAATATCAACACATAATCATTTCGTATATAAAATCTTTGGAACTTTATTTATTGTGGGATATCCTGTGATAACATTTTATAGTATTGAAATTATGTATAATACAGAGCTATCAAAAATGCAGTCTGATAAAATAATGATTAATTGCATTCTGATATCGGTTTTCACAATAGGAGTATTTATTACATTCTATAATTATAAACGTGCGCTTATCATATTCAGTTTATGTACATGGGCTTTTGGATTGGCGAATCATTATTTGCTGTTGTTTAAGGGAAATCCCTTACTGCCTAGTGAATTGCGTGCTTTTCAAACGGCATTTCATGTGGTTGAGGAATATGACTTTACATTAACGGATGAGTTGGTTAACGGATCGTTAATTACGTTGCTGAGCATCTGCGGAATCATTGCTTTGCCGTTTCAAATAAGAATTGAATCATTGAAAAAAACAACGTTAAAATTACTCTTGGGAAGTACTTATTTTGCGTTGTTCTTTTCTATAATAATACATTCTTCATGGGATTCAAAACTTGGAATTATGCTGAACGCATGGAATAGTTATAGTACATATGCAGAAAATGGAAGCATTCTTTCTTTTATTTTGGAAGAACAGGCTATGCGGGTTGATAAACCAGATGGTTATTCAAAAAAGGATATGGATACTTATTTAGGGTCTTTGGACAAGACCGATGATAATAAGAATAATACAAATTATTTGAAACCAACAGTGATTGTTGTTATGAATGAATCGTTTTCGGATTTAGCCGCTTTGACAGCAGCAGATACAGATGAATGTTTGGCAGATTGGTATGGCATAGAAAATTATGTAATGAGAGGGAATGCATACACATCGGTATATGGCGGTGGAACCTGTAATTCTGAATTTGAGTTTTTAACAGGTAATTCTATGGCTAATTTTTCACAGAATTCATATCCATATGTTATGTATGATTTTAAGCATACTTTTAATATAGCAAGGATATTGAAGAATAATGGTTATCGAACGATTGCGATTCATCCGGAAAATAAAAACAATTGGAATCGTGCCAGGGTTTATTCTCAAATGGGATTTCAGAAATTTGTATCAATAGATAAGATGGAAAATATGTCTTGGTTAAGATGGTTTGTATCAGATTGGTCTAATTTTGATTGGATTATAAAAGAATATGAAGAAAATGAAAGCCCATTGTTTATTTTTAATGTTACAATGCAAAATCATGGAGGATATGGTGATATTAATTCTTTGGGGGAGGTAGAAGCTGTTCGAGTAAATGGTGAATTTCAACAGTATGAGGATTTTATTACATATTTAACCTTAATAAGAGAATCTGACAAGGCTTTTCGACATTTAGTGGATTATTTCTCAAATATAGATATGCCAGTTATTATTTGTATGTTTGGGGATCATCAGCCAGCACTTAATGGTAATATTGTTAATACTTTTTCAGATGATAACGCAGAAGATATTGAAACTAGGGAGAAACGATATTGTGTTCCATATTTAATATGGTCAAATTATCGTGGTGAGATTCTTGCTCAAAATATCTATAAAGATATTAGTATAAATTATTTGGGGGCAAATATTTTGGATTTGGCGGGTATAGACACACCATACACAAAGTATTTATTGGACTTAGAGGGTAAGATTCCAATTATAAATCATATAGGATATATGGATAATAATCAAATTTGGCATAACATTGAAGAACAAAACGAAGATATTATTCAATATAAGAAAATGGGATACTATATGATGTTTGATTATTATACTGACGACAGTTAAGATTTTCCAATTTCTGTATAGCCCATATTGCATAAGTGGGCTATACATGCTGTGCAGAAAGAAAAATCTAATTGCTTGTGAGTATAGAATCAAGCGAAGGGGGATAGATGTTTCGGAGTAGAACAAGTAAAAAACAAAAACAGATAAGAATAATTTTTAGCATTGTCATAATTATCTTATTATATAAAGGAATGCCGGCTATTATGGTAAGTAAACCTGCAATTGATGTTATTATACCAAATAAAGCAGTAACAGGAATACAATATAATGAAGATAATAGCATAAAAATAATTGGACATGGATTGGAAAATGTACATGCGGTTTTTATTAATGATGTGTTTGAGGGAGAGGCTGTAATTATTTCAAAGACAAATGAAGAAATTATCTTACAAATACCTCAAAAATATTATAATCTTACGCAATCGCTATATATAAAATTAGAAGCAAGAATAACCAGTGATTTGTTTTGCTATTCCAATACAGCAGTGATGGAAGTTCTGCCAGAAGATGCTATACCACAACCGCAAATTGATCGCGTTGAGCCAGAAAGATTATGTTTTACAGGGGAAGCTGCTCAGAATATTACACTATATGGCTCGGGCTATAATATGGATAGCAAGATTGTTATCAATAATAATATATATAATACTGAGTTTGATGAAGAAAAAGGTTCATTGACAGCAGAAGTTCCTTTTTATGACTGGTGTAAAGAAGAATGGTTAGAATTATATGTAGTACAAGAATATAATGGTTATCAATCAAATAAGAAAAGTAATACATATACAATAGCTACAGAATATAAAGATAAAGAATTGAGTGCATTGAATAACGTATGGTTTCAAAATAATCAGTGTATTTTGAAAATATCAGATAATTTTGCTGAAAATTCCAAAAATCAAGTTGAAGATATTATTATGCAAAACTACTTACAGGGGCAGCGAATTTTTGAAATAAAACTTGCTTTTTCAAGAGATGGTATACTCTATAGTTCTCTGAAAGATATGCGTGGTTTTGCAAATAAACTGCCCAATACGTATGAGCAAATAAGAGCAGTACAAAAAAGAGAAGGCACGTTAGTTGCTTGCAGTTTTCAGATGGTGTGTGATTTATTGTCACAATATAACGATATGTATGTAAGCTTAGATATCATTGATTCAAATAATGCGAGTGTAATTAGCAAGATGTATAGATATATTGTTGAAGAAGCGAGGAAAGTTGATGAATCAATTTTGGATAATTTTGTAGTGCAAGTGGACAGTGAAGAAATGTATCGACTCATTACCGCGATTTATCCTTTTTCTTCAATTATGTTTAATTTGGATAAGGCAGTTTTTAATGGAGAAATAGATAGAGTACTACAATTTGTTGAAGATACGGGTATAAGAGCTGTGAAAATATCTATAAATCTGCTATCAGAGAAATTGGTACAAAAGCTGCGAGAAAAAGGATGTTATATTTATGCCAGTGATGTAGAAAATATTAGTAATATTGGAATTTTCTTAGAAAATGGTGTTTATGGAATGGTCTTTAATAAACCACCTCAAGCTGGGCAGAAAAAAGAGATAGAAAAATTTGCAGTTAAGTCAAAAATTATTGCAATAGAAGATCTGCAAAAATATTTTGAAGAAGTAAAAAAAACAGATTATTTGTGTATCTGTTCCATTAAAGATGATGCCGCAATTGGTTTATCGGAAGCAATGTTCTATGCTATCTGCGGACTAGGTGCAAAAAAATATCCAACATCTGATATACGTTCAAGTTATATTTTAATATCAAGAAAAGGTAAGGCATTGGCAGAAGAATCATCCAATGACAGCATTGTTAAATGCGGGGGGGGGGTAATAACAGACGAATCTAATGTTGATGTAATAAGCGCAGGATTAGAGGTAGGGAATTATTCTTCAATCGTTATTGATGGAATAGAATATTCTATGAATGAGAGAGGGATTAACGTAGTTTTGTATGATACAAATGAAAAAAAGGTAATTGATTCTTTGAATTTTGATATTTACGAAGGAGCGAAGATTTCACGCAAATTATTGCCGATAGATACATTAATTTATGAAAATGTAATTTATGATGGATATGAGCTTCTGTTGGATTATTTATCAAAGATTGATAGTGAACGATACGTAACTATGATTTCAGTTGCAGATGACGCAAGCAGTAATATGACAGAAGAAGTTCAAGATGCATTATTTAAATTAGGTTTGAAAGAAACACTGATAGATGCATTTAGAGAAAGCTATATCGCAGTGATAAATGGTGAAAAGGTGGTTTTTGAAGAGAAGGGTGACCAAGTCCTTGTATTTTCAACAGAAATAGACGGTTTAAAAATTCAAATAGAGAGTGCTGGTGGGGTGACAGATGCGCATGCAAACATAAAAATAGATGGCATAGACTATGCACAAAATGTAAGAGGGATAAATATGGTTGTCTATGATAAGTTTTTGGGTATTGTATGTGATAGTATATGTTTTGATTTGTATAATGGATATGATGTTAAGATGAAGCAATAAGAAAAAAACAGATAAAATAGTGGTGATAGAATAATTTTTTTGAGAAAGGAGTGTAATAAGAATGCTTGAACGATATAATTTAGACAGACAGACAGACAGACAGACAGACAGACAGACAGATATTATGGTTTTGCTTATTTGCTATATTTTTGGAAGTAGTAGTATGCAACTTTAGAACTTGGGAATCCATATCCTGGAAATCGTATGATTTGATTGAGAATGATTCATTTTCACTAAAAGATGGACAATATAAATCTTTAGATAAAGAGAAGGTAGTGTAAAATAATTTGTGTCTTTGGTAAAAAATGGCTCCTTTTTGGTAAGAATTAAGATATGGAAATTCTTATCGAAAAGGAGGTTTTTTATGCCAGCAACAAAACAACAAATACGACAGATTATTGCAGATAACAACTTAAACAGCGTAGCTGATGTTTACAGCCTGTTAAGGGATAGTTTCAAGGATATCCTTCAGGAACTTATGGAGGCGGAACTGGATGCTTCC
>Ga0224740_10141_pt1 | contig 18146 bp, 10 predicted proteins | sample LIM_E_Water_Bulk_FD_161634 | JGI IMG/M metagenome (GOLD analysis project Ga0224740, IMG submission 161634) | Enriched cells from gastrointestinal tract of the lab mouse from Pacific Northwest National Laboratory (PNNL), Richland, Washington... | ecosystem: Host-associated > Mammals > Digestive...
TTCAGAAGTCGAAGTGTATCTTCTTTCATTTCAGAAAAATCATCCGAGGTCGCAAAGTGAATTGCTTTTCCTACGTTTCCCTGACAGAATCCGGCAGCAATCTTAGCTTGTTCTGGTTCCATCTGCAGGTTTTTCATTAGATACTGGGTGATTTCTTCTTGCCGCAATGGTTCTGTATTTAAGACGATACAGCGTGATATAATTGTCTGTAGCAGATTTTGGGAATTTTCTGTCAAAAGAAGAATAGTCGCATATTCCGGCGGTTCTTCCATTGTCTTAAGGAGAGCATTTTGCGCCTGCTCTGTCATTTTATTAGCATGGGGAATGATATATATTTTATGTGTGCTGCTGTATGGTTTTATGGTGATATCATTAATAAGCTGGCTGCGGATATCATCAATTCCAATACTTGCTTTTTCGTGTGATATAAAACGTACATCAGGATGGTTGCCGGAATCGGCTTGTAGGCAGGATTTACATTTACCACAAGCATCTCCCTGTTCTGTCCTATTTTCGCAGAGAAGAGTTTTTGTAAGCGCGGAAGCTAAAAGCCTCCTGCCGGAGCCAGTTTCACCATTAATAATATACGCATGGGAAAGGCTTCCTTTTTTTATACTTTCTTGTAGATGTTTTTTTATCTGGTCTTGTCCAATAATATCTTTAAAATTAGCCATAATACCCTCCATGCCGCCTTTGGCGGCTCAAATAGCGATGAAAAATGCTGATTTTGCATTTTTCCTGTGTGAAATTTAATATATCTTAGGTAGCTTTTTTGCTGCCTTAGATATATTAAATTTCACACTATCTCCTTTACACTTCTGCGTAAAATGACTACGCTGATGCCCTAAAAAGCTGATGTTCTAATTGACAAAATATAGGCAGGAATTAAGTAAGAATATCCAGAATTAAGCCGCGGATTTCATCAATTTTGCTTAATATAGCGATATGGTCTTTTTCTTCACGCAAAAGTTCCTCTGCCAGTTCATCTAGCGTATGGTTAATTTGCCGAATAATACCATATACTCGGTGGCGGCCTTTGCGGTCAAGAAAATTTTCCCTGCTGAATTCATGTGAGTGGGTTGCTATTTCATTCATAAATTCCTGGATTAGTTTGCGATATTGCTTCATGTCGCGGACATCCATTTTTTTGCCGAGGCGGTTGCCCTGTTGTATGATTTCTTCCATCATAAAGGAGAGCTGTGCTTGTAATTCATTTTCCTCTAAACTGCTTAAGAGAGCAAAACGAAAGGATCCATCCGCTTCGGTTGTGGGAGCTTTTTGTCCCATCTGCTGGAGCTGTTGTAAATTGTTTATTTTTAAATCCAAGGCCGCATTCCCCCTTTTCTATCTATCAAAATAACCGCAGGTTTTAATTCTCGCGTATGCAACGAGCCAAATGCAAGTTAGCTTTCATTTGGCGACTGCGCGCGGGTCAAATACCCCACCCCTTGGCAAGTTCCGTTGCTCTGCAGCGGGGTATTTGACTTGTTTTCTATAGAATATTAGAAACATTTTTCCATATTTCCTCTGATATTTGTTCCACTGTCTGGCTGCCATCAATCCGTATTATCGTTTCTTCGTCTTTTAATTGTTCGATTAATTCTATATAGCGATTTCGAACTTCTGTTAGACGGTCTTTCGTCTCAAAAAGCTCTGTGTGGAATCTTTCTTTTTTCATGCGTTCGATTGCTGTTTCCGGGCTAATATCAATAAAAATATGGTAGTCTGGGCGCAGCGTATCTGCTGCTGCGCTGTTGAGGTTTCTGACCCAATCAAAAGGAACTCTTACACTCTGGTATGCATAGCTTGATAAAATATATCGGTCACATATCACGTGGATACCCTGGTTTATTTTGGAACAGATACCGTCTGTGTCATTTAAGAGGTGGTCTAACCGATCCGATGCAAAAAGGGCAGCTATTGTTTTTTCATCTGTTTTCATGCGCCCAGAAAGGCATTGACGGATCATAACTCCAATCGGGCCTGTGGATGGTTCTGCTGTCAGAAAACAGCGCTGTCCACCTTGCTCCATCCTTTTTTTTAGTAATGAAATCTGGGTGCTCTTTCCACTTCCATCAATTCCTTCAAAAGTAATAAAATGCCCCCTATTGTTATCCATATTTTTCACAGTATCCCCCTATATATTTTATCGAACAAAAACGAACCTGGCGTTACTATTCACAGTTATTCATCTCATCAAGTGACAGCTTCTCTGCCTGTGGTGTTGGCCGCAATTTGACAGCCCTGGCTTTCTTATGTTGTCTCTTTGCTGTTAATCCAGATGGTATTTCCGTTTCTGCTGGCATCGGAGCAGGCGGCGAACACTGCGTCTTCAATGGCAGCAGTTCCCGTATACTGGATTACCCCGGCATTTAATGTAAAGGATTCTACTTGTCTCTGTTTAATATTCGCCACAAATTTTTGTGTAGCAAGCATTGCTTGTTTTTCATTTGTCTCTGCAAGAAGGCAGATAATTTGATTGTTGCCAAACCTTGCGATAATATCCGTAATACGGCTGGTAGCCTTGATTATGCTGGCACACTGGCAGAGACATGGTATTTCCCTGGAACTGTCCTGGCAATGAACCTGGAAGGCAACCAGTGACAAAGGATTATGATATCTTTTAAAGCGTTCTACTTCCTTTAGTGCCTCGTCATAAAAACCACTTTCACTGAGAAGTCCAGTGAGTGGGTCACGTTTTGATACGGCGCTTTGGTAAATTGCAACAGGGTCAAAATTTTTTCTTCTCTGTGCCATAAGCTGGAATTTTAATGTTGCCTCTTTTACAGATTTGACGCCAAGGCAGACTTTCCAGGAGGCTCCATCATAGGCAGCGTATTTGTGGGTTGTAGATTGTGATACTTTTGTAGTCTGCAAATCTAAATCATTTATAATAACAGCATATTCTGCTACCTGTTCATAAATTACTTCACCGATTCTACAACGGTTGTAGGAGCGGTACTTTTGTATGCGGTAATCCTGCATATCAAAGCAGTCACTTACCGCTTCCCGCCATTCTTGAAACTGTTCTAATGAGATACGCTCCTGGTCCTCTAGTGTAAGGCAGGAGTAAGCGCTTGTCCAATTTTTAGTATAAAGAGCATGAAAAAACTGGTCGAGTACATCTTTTGCCGAATCATACTGTAATCCTGCCCTTGCGTGTGATACAGTATATACATGTTCACTTCTTTTTGTAGAGTGTTCTAGCCAAATACGGTGATAGGCCGCCCTTTGGTCCGGATTGCTTAAAGTACGATAGGCTTCATTTATATCCATCATGCGCGGCATTTCGTTATCATTGCGGCTGGTATCAGGATGATATAACGTACATAATTTTCGGTAGGCTGCCTTAATTACATCAGGAGAAGCGTCGTGATGTACCTGCAGAATATGATAATAATCTTTAAATATTGAAGACAATCCGAACATCTCCTTTCTGCCAAAAAGGGAATGCGGTATGCATCCCCTGTTAAATCTATCCCACTTTCAATTTAAATTTTTGAACAGCTCTTTCGTCATCTACGGGGATTTTTTCCATAGAAGCCCCCAGTGCATTTAGTTTGTCTTCAAAATTTTCATATCCCCGTTCAATATATTTGATGGAGTCTACAGTGGTATATCCTTCAGAAACAAGGCCAGCAACGACAAGGGCAGCACCGGCACGCAAATCCGGGGCACTAATCGTAGTTCCGGTAAAACCTTCTACTCCTTCAATAATAGCAACATTTCCTTCTACCTTAATAGAAGCCCCCATACGGGTAAGTTCATCAACATATTTAAAGCGGTTTTCAAAAATACTTTCTGTCACTGTGCTGGTGCCTTCGGACAGGGCAAGAAGTGTTGCGATTTGAGGCTGCATATCTGTAGGAAATCCCGGATAAGGCAATGTCTTAATCTGGGAATGCCTTAGTCTCTGTGAAGCAGAGACGCGGACAGCATCATCAAATTCTTCTACAGTAGCACCAATCTCAATCAATTTTACAGAAATTGCTTCTAAATGTTTTGGAATTACATTTTTTATTAACACATCGCCTTTTGTGGCAGCAGCGGCAATCATAAAAGTTCCTGCCTCTATCTGATCAGGAATAATAGAGTATTCACTTGTATGAAGCCTCTGGACGCCAGTAATGCGGATTTTATCTGTACCAGCGCCTTTAATTTCGGCGCCCATGCTGTTTAAGAAGTTTGCCACATCAACGATATGTGGTTCTTTTGCAGCGTTTTCAATGATTGTCTTGCCTTCTGCCATGCAGGATGCAAGCATAATGTTTATTGTTGCGCCTACAGAAACGACATCCAAAAAGATATGGTTTCCTCTTAGTTGGTCGGCCTCTGTATTGATCATACCATATTCTATATTTACCGAAGCGCCGAGTGCACGGAATCCTTTTAGGTGCTGGTCAATTGGCCGGCTTCCGATATCACAGCCGCCTGGCAGCGCTACTTGTGCCCTGCGGTATTTACCAAGAAGTGCCCCTAATAAATAATAAGAAGCACGTATTTTACGAATGGAGTCATAATCTATCGTCATGCTGCTGATGGTACTTCCGTTAATTTCTACGGCATGAGGGCTGATTCTATTTACAGTAGCTCCAATTCCTTCTATCGCATCAAGTAAAACATTTATATCTCTAACATTTGGAAGATTATCAATAACGACGGTTTCGTCAGTCATGATAGCAGCTGCAAGAATGCCAAGCGCGGCATTTTTAGCTCCGCTGATGTTTACTTCTCCGTGAAGAGGAGTACCGCCTTTTATAATATACTGGTTTTCCATATCGCACCTCAATCAAATCAAAATTTACTATCCTAATCTATTCATCTTGTCTATATTTCATGTAAGTAATTTCATAATATGTCATTGGTAGCTATTGGTAGAAAATTTTATGCCAAATAGAAAGGCTGCTTTTTTGCAGACCTTTCCCGTAATTTTAGCCACACTTATCAATATTATAAACAAATCGTATAATATGTCAATAAGGAATCGGGCGTCACTGACACGATTTTGACATATTTGTTGTTATTCTTTTTTTCGGTTTTCAAAATATACAAAGGAATCTATTGCATCAAAAATATCCTGAAAAGTTTCCCTTGGTGCTTCCTCAATATATTTTTTTAGGATTTCCTGGCCGGCGGTTCCATGGTATCGGCCATAGAAAATATCAAATAAATTATGTCCCCTGACATATATTTTAATATCTTCCATATTATCTTTAATATCCTGTTTACTTCGGATACGGATATTTTTTGTCCGAAGCAGTTTTTTCATACTATTTAGCTTAAACAGATAGTCTTTATATTTTTTATATAAAATATTGTAGAATTCTTCTTCTGATTTAATAACACCTATTTTTGCCATGATTTTTGGTTCCAAAAAATAATTTTCAAATGAATAATATTTTAAGATTAAAACATTTTTTGGTTCTACTTTTGGCAGATTTCCGATATCTTCTTTGGCACGCTGGTCATAGTAGCTGCAAAGCTGTTTTTTTAAATATTTTGGGTTCTTTCCGTCGCTGTCCCGAATCATTAAAAACTGGTCTTTGAGATAAAGTTTATTAATATATTTCAAATTGGCATATGTTTTAATGTTGGTACAGCTATTGGTAGGTATAATGGTAATCCGCTGTAGATTACCTTCCTCATCATAAATTTCAGAGTAATATTTTTCCAGAAGGAGCGGAAGACGGCTGCTGTCCTGTTTTCCCTCTACGATAAAAACAAAGCTGACATTCATTAAGTCGTTTGCTGTGTATCCTAAATCATCAAGAATGTCATCAATCTTAGTATCTTCCTTAATGGTGGTAAAATATTCACTATCTAGTTTTACTTCTTTTATTTGTTTTGTAGAGAAGTTAAAAATAAGATTTGGTGAATGTGTAGAAAATATTACCTGGTTTTTTTTGGAAAGGCGGAACAGAATTTCACTTGCAACCTTTTGAAGTTGTGGATGCAGATAAATTTCTGGGTCTTCCATCATGATAATGCAGGGTAGAATATCGTCCTCTTCTACATATGTTTCTAGGAGGGAAAGCGCATAGATACTGCGGAGTCCCTCGCTAAGCAGGTTGATGGAACCAACGGACCCATCACGAACTTTGTTATAAATTAAGGTATCTACATTTAATAGTTTATCTAAGTCGAAATTCAACCGGTATTGCACTTCCTGGGAAGGGCTTCCATTTGCCCGGAAATGTTCATTTACTTTCTGGGCAAATTCACTTAAATTTGTATGAAATAATTTGTATTGTAAGAGGCGTGCAGTTTCATAAAGGGTTAGCTCCTCTGGTGCTTTCTTATTGATCAAATCAATGCACTCAAAACATAAGTTGCATGTTCTGGTGCTGTCAAAAGTACACAGATTATCTTTTAACATCTGAAAAGATTCCTTATCGTAGAAGCTAAATACATCGTTCTGCAACGCCTCGAGATTTCGGTTTTGGTCTATATGATATATTTTTGGAAATATATCTATAATAAAGGGATTGTTTTCCTGATAACCGTCTTCGTAGGATACATTTTGTTCTGGGTCAATAAGACAGGTAAAGGAAATTATGCCATCCTGAAATGAAGGGAGTGCTATCTCAAATTCTCTCAGCCATTCTTCGTAGTTATGCGCTTTGCTGATAATTCCTTTGGAATGGAAATAGCTTAGATCATCCTCCGTGTAAGCAATCTGGAGGCTGATTTCAACGGTGCTATTTGAATCCAGAAATTCATAGGGCTCAATGGAACGCATTCCTGCCACGAGAAGAAGGGCATCAATAACTGCTGTTTTTCCGGTATTATTTTTTCCTACCAGGATCATTGCACTTTCAACGTTTTGGATTTCTAATTCTCGGATGGATTTGAAATTCCGGATTTTCAGGTAGCATATTTTCATAAAATAAATCCCCCTTTATTTTAATGTATGAATCAGCAGAAAGAAGGTGTCAATTGTGTTTTGGCTTTTTCTGGCTTTTTTTGTTTCTGCCGGCTTTTGTTTGTTTTCCTTTTTTCCGAATGGAGCCTCCAAATGTTCCCAGTGCGTTTCCCAAAGTAAAGTATGTCCCGTGGGAGTATGTAATCAAATCACTATCGTTTAGGTGAAATGTATTTTTTTCATCCATATAGTTATCATCTACATGTACTGCAGTAACTTTTGCCAAAAACATGTGGTGGGAGCCGAGTTCCTTTATTTCTGTAACCTGGCATTCGATGTTGACAGGTGATTCAGCAATCATGGGACAGGAAATAGTGTCAGCTGGAATTTTTGTCAAATGGCATTCTTTCCATTTATCTACATCCCTGCCAGACTTGACTCCGCAATAATCAGTGGCATAGGCAAGCTTTTTTGTTGTCAGGTTGATTACAAATTCTCCCGATTCTTTAATAAGTGGATAGGAATAGCGTTCCGGCCGAACAGAAATGGAGACCATTGGAGGGTTTGTGCAGATTGTCCCTGCCCACGCAATTGTTAATATATTGGGAGAAGCATCTATATTACCGCAGCTAACCAGAACAGCAGGCAGAGGGTAGAGCATATTGCCTGGTTTAAAATTAATTTTTGCCATTTGCAGCCTCACTTTCTGTACTTTTTTCTTCTTCTTAGTATATCATATTTCAGCCGTTTGCTGCAATCAAACTTCATAACCTACAGCGGTGAAGAATAAAAATCCTTGGTATGCTATCAATCAGGCTCTTATTGTCAGACAAAGAATGAATATGTTAGAAATGAGAAAAAACCGGAATACAAACTACACAAAACCTGCAAAATATGCTATGATAGAGATTAAGTAGTGTGGAAAATAATTTTCACCAAGATTTGAAATATTTTATAAAATAATATCTGTATACATATGTTAGGGAGTATGTGTTATGCTATGCGCAAAAGGAGGTAACAGACATGGCAAATTATTTGGCATTTGAAACCATGACGGAGGGACTAGAGAGCAAGGTTAGGCAGGATTTGAAGTTTAAGACGGGCAACTTTTTGTGGAAGATAAAATTTAATGTGCCGCTTGACCCAAAGACTGTTAATAATGTAAATCTTTATGTGACAACACTTAGCATGTCACCATTAAAGACTGCAATCCGTTACAATTCACTGGAGAATGAGATAGAGATAGAGCCGTTAGAGCCATATGCACAGAATGAATCCTATATATTGAATATTACAACAAAGGTAACTTCTTTGAGCGGTAAGCCTTTGAAGCAGCCTCTGCAGGTTCAGTTTAAGATTGATAATTAAAAAATGATTTTATGGGGGAATGCATGGATATCAGAATGATATGTTGCATTCTCCTTTTTTTCATGGTAAATAGAAGTAATAAATACCCCGCATGGATAATATAATGATAAAAAGGGTGACGAGGGGACTGTAAGAATTTGACAGTTTCTAAAAAAATGTCACAAAAGGATATTGTCTAATGGCGCAGCAGGCGTTTTAGAGAATATGCCGGAATAGAAGCAAAACGGAGGGGGAGCCATGTCGGGAACCAGAATCGTTGTCCTACAGCTAAGAAAAGTGATATATACTGCAATTTTTGTCGGAATTGGCATAATAGCTCTTATTTTTCTAATTGTAATGCTGTCTTCCGATAAAGGTGGAAAAGGAAGGGAAAGTGCATCAGTGGCAGAGGAAGGTGAGCATCTGTATGAAGCAGGTGTTTACACAAAGGAAATTCAGATTGGGGATGCCACGGTCAATTTACAGTTATCATTGGATGAGGATAATGTGAAGTCTGTTGAGCTGGTGAATCTAGATGAGAGTGTGGAAACAATGTATCCTCTGATGCAGCCAACAGTTGAAAAAATTTCAAAGGAATTGGCTGCGGGAAGGGGTATGGAGGAAATAGTTATTTCAAAGGAATCGCAATATACGGAAAAAATTATTGTGGAATCAGTGAGTAAAATGATGGAGGAACATAGAAAATAAGTTTAGAAAGAAACGATGGAGGAAAAAGATGTCACTACAATTTGTCCTTGGCGGTTCCGGCAGGGGAAAGACATATTATATGCAGCATCTGGTTTCCAGAGAAGCAGAGATGTTTCCAGACCGCCAGTATATTTTTTTGGTGCCGGAGCAGTTTACAATGCAGACACAGAAAGAGTTAATTGCCATCAGTAGGGCGAAAGGGATAATGAATATTGATGTGCAGAGTTTTCTGCGGCTGGCATTTCGCGTCTTTTCAGAAACCGGAGCGGGCAGTATGCCAGTATTGGATGATATGGGAAAGACAATGATTTTAAAGAAGGTATTGAATAATCTGGAAGAGCAGCTTGATTATTTTGGTAAAAACATACATAAAAAAGGTTACGTACAGGAAATTAAGTCATTTTTGTCTGAGCTTTTGCAATATGGAGCAGATGAGGGAATTATAGAAGAGATGATCCATGCTGCCGGAAAACATCCGGTGTTGGCAAGAAAGCTGAAGGATATTAAGATTATTTACCGGGGATTTATGGATTATCTAAGTAACCATTATATTACATCCGAAGAGATTCTTACGGTGCTTGCCGGAGTAGCACAAGAGTCGCAAATTTTAAAGGATAGCATAATTTGTCTTGATGGTTTTACAGGTTTTACGCCGACACAATACCAGTTTATTGAACGGCTGCTCCGGGTGGCAAGGAAGGTGTATGTTTCGGTTACGATTGATAAAAAGGAATCAATCGTAAAAGTTGGTGCGCGCCATGAACTTTTTTATTTGAGCCAGCACACGATTTATAAGCTTCGGAAAATAGCGCAGGATAGTAGAATTGAAGTGTGTCCGGAAATTTGGACAGGTGAGGAAATTAATAAGACACGATTTGCAGCGGCAGAAGATATTTTTATGCTGGAGAACTATTTATTTCGCTATCCGATGAAAACGGTTAGTAAGGATCATGGGAATATTTCAATACATGTTTTAAATCAGCCAGAAAAAGAGGTTGATTTTGCGGTAGAACAGATTCGGAGCCTGCTGCGGGATGGGACATGCCGTTATCGGGATATTGCAATCGTAACTGGAGATTTGGGTGTTTATGGAATTCTTGCCGGGGAAATTTTTGAGAGAGCAGGGATTCCTTGTTTTGTTGACCAAAAAAAGAGTATATTTGCGAACCCATTTGTGGAGATGCTTGATACAGTTTTGGAGATATTTTTAACAGATTTTCAGGCAGAAAAGGTACTTGCCTTTGAAAAAAATCTTTTTACGAAAGCAGAACAAGAGCAGGTGGATTTATTAGATAATTTTTTGCGCGCTGCGGGAATCCGTGGTTATAAAAAATGGAATTCTGTTTGGGACTGCAGCAAAGTTTTTTATGGATTACCAAAAGAAATTTTGGAGTATGTCAGCTTTCAGATTGATACGGTCCGTCTAGAATTAACAGAACAGTTAGGATACCTTTATGAAGAGATTGGAAAGGGAAAACATACGGTGAGGGATTATGCAGAAGCCCTTTGCAGATGGATGGAAGGAGAAGAATATTATCTGAAAATCTCGCAGGCAGCAGAAGAATTTTTAGCAGAAAACGAGCTTGGTATGGCGGCGGAGTACAGCCAAATTTATGAGATTATCTTGGAAGTGTTTGACAGGCTGGTAGAACTTTTGGGTGATGAGTCAATGGGGCTTAAGGAGTTTAAGGAAATCTTGGATACTGGATTTAGTGAGGCGAGGATTGGGCTGATTCCTCCTGGGGTTGACCAGGTGGTGATTGGGGATATTAACAGGACAAGACTTGCAGATATTAAATATCTTTTCTTTTTGGGGATGAATGACTGCAATATACCTAAAAGTGGAGGAAATGGCGGGGTGATTTCGGATTCAGAGAGGATGTTTTTATCGGAAGAAGAATTTGAGCTGGCGCCAACGATACGGGATAATGTGTATACAGAACAGTTTTATTTATATCTAAATCTTACAAAACCTTCCAGGCATTTATATTTGACTTATTGTGAGTCTGGAAATGATGGAAAGCAGCAGAATCCGGCATATATTATTGACAGGATTCAAAAGATTTTTCCACACCTTCATGTAAAGCTTGAAGAAAACCGACAGGACGACAGTTATCTTTTGGGAAATAATTTTGGAAAAAGTTATTTGATACAGGGGCTTAGAGATAAAAATTATACTCAGCGGAAATGGAAGGAAATTTTTAGCTATTATAAAAGAAATCTGAATACAGAAGATACAGTAAAAAGGCTTATGGACGCCGCATTTTATCGGGAGGAGCAGACTGAACTTTCGAGGGAGGCGGTAAAAGCACTGTACCATGATATTTTAACTGGAAGTACCTCCCAGTTTGAGCGTTATGCGGTTTGTGCATTTTCATATTTTATGCGTTATGGGTTAAATCTGCGGGAGAGGGCGGAGCATCAGGTAGAATTTTTTGATATTGGAAATATTGTACATGAGGCATTGGAGCTGTATACAAAGGAACTGATAAGGGAAGGGAAAAATTGGAATGAAATTAGCGAGGCAGAACAACATGTAAGGGCGAATCAATGTATTAATGCCGTGGCGGAGCAATATAAAAACGGGCTTCTTTATAGTACAGAGCGTGATACTTATCTGATTACAAGGCTTCGCAGAATTCTTGCAAGAACAGTCTGGGCGATTACAAAGCAGATGGAGCTGGGGGAATTCCGTACAGTAGATAGTGAGATTTCTTTTGAAATTATGCATCAGACAAAAGGCGGGGAAGTAATGGAGGAGTTTGAACAATTTGGCAGGGAAGAAGATGAAAACCTGCTGCGGTTAATTGGAAGAATTGACCGGATTGACAGTATGGCAAAGGGAGATGCAGTCTATTTAAAGGTGGTGGATTATAAAACCGGAAAGAAAAATATATCTTTGTCTGATTTGTACCATGGTTTACAGATGCAGCTTATGATTTACCTGAAGGCGGGAATAGAGGAGACAGCTGGAAAATTGAAAAAGCTGGTGATTCCTGCAGGGGTACTTTATTACAATATTGATGACCCAATGGTGGAGGGAAAGGTTGGGAAAGAGATGGTGGAACATGCCATATTAAAAGGGTTAAAAATGGATGGCCTTTTAAATGAAGATGATCCAGTACTGCCATCGCTGGATACTGGCTTTTTGGCAGAAAATGGAGGGTTAGCGGCTGACCGGTCTTCTGATATTTTACCATTTGCCACGAATAAAGACGGATGGCTGAAAAAGGCATCCAAGACAGTTACGACAAAGGATTTTGCAGATCTGATGGAGTTTACGGAGCAGAAATTAAAGAATATCAGGGATGAGATAATGGATGGGACAATTGCAGTAAATCCATACCGAAAGCTGGATTCGAGTGGGGAGACTGCGTGTCAGTATTGCCCTTATAAAAGTATCTGCCGTTTTGATACAAAGATTCAGGGAAATGAGTACCGTGTGTTGGAGAAATTAAGCAATGATGATGTGATGGAGCGTGTAAGGGAAAAAGATGGGCTGTAATTAGTAACAAACATGTGCAGATGGAGGAAAGAAATGGGTAAACCAAAGTGGACGCCTGAACAAAAACAGGTAATTGATTTGCGGGAAAGAAATATACTGGTCTCTGCGGCAGCAGGTTCTGGGAAAACAGCAGTATTAGTTGAGCGTATTATTGCAGAAATCAGCGAGGGCGATTCTCCAAAGGATATTGATAAACTGCTTGTTGTTACCTTTACAAAGGCTGCTGCTGCTGAAATGCGTGCGCGTATCGGAAAAGCTTTGGAAGTCAAGCTTTTGGAGCAGCCGGAGAATAAACATATCCAGAGGCAGGCAAGTTTATTACATACAGCCCAGATTACGACAATTGACAGTTTCTGCCAGTCGATTATTAAAAATTATTTCCATGTAATAAACCTTGACCCATCATTTCGTGTGGGGGATGAGACAGATCTAGAACTGTTAAAGCAGGACATTTTAAAAGAGGTGATTGAGGAAAAATATCAACAGGCAAGGGAAAACGGGGATGATAGATTTTTGCAGTTTACAGATATGCTTTCAACCGGAAGGACAGACCATGCGATTGAGGAAATGGTGTTGTCACTGTTTCAGGTGGCAAATAGCTATCCGTGGCCGGACGAGTGGCTTTTAGGATGCAGTAAAATGTACCAGTATTCGGATATGGAAGAGTTTGAGGGAAGCGAATGGATAAAAGGACTGTTAGATTACTTAAAAGCGTGTACAGCAGAATTTATACAAATGGCACAAAAAGCATATGACATTTGCCAGGATACGAATGGGCCGAAGGCATATGAAGATGCGATTCAGTCTGATATCGCATTTTTAAAAATATTACAGGGGGCGGATAGTTACCAAGAATATCAGGATTGCTTTTTGCAGTATAATCCTGCCAGACTTAAAGCGATTCGCAGCAAGGAAGTGGACAATAATAAAAAAGATACAGTAAAAAATCTTAGGGAAAATTATCAAAAGAATGGGCTTTCTAAATTGAAAGAGCGTTTTTTCTTTCAGGATATGGAGGGGATGCTTTCTGATATGCAGAAAATGGCACCTGCTGTCCAGCAGCTTATTGAGCTGACAATGGATTTTGAGCGTGCTTTTGCCGAGAGGAAACGGGAGGAAGGCATTGTAGATTTCGCTGATATGGAGCGCTTTGCGCTGGAGATTTTGCTAGATAAGGATGAGGAGGGAGTGCATCCAAGTGAGACGGCAAGGGAACTGCAGGAATACTATGAGGAGATTTTAACAGATGAGTATCAGGATAGTAATTATATTCAGGAACTATTATTGACAAGTCTGTGCCGTGCGCCGGAGAATAGACCTTATCTTTTTATGGTTGGCGATGTCAAACAAAGTATTTATAAATTCCGCCTTGCAAGGCCGGAACTTTTTTTGGAGAAGTACCAGAACTATACAATAGGGCATGGTCCATTCCAGCGGATAGACCTGCATCAAAATTTTAGGAGCAGGGGAAGTGTACTGGATTCTGCAAACTATATTTTTGAGCAGATTATGAAAAAAAGTCTTGGCGGAATTGTTTATGATAAGGATGCGCGTCTGGCAGCAGGAGTAGAGTTTAAAGAATGTGATAATAGGATAGCTGGAAAGACAGAAGTTATATTAATTGAGCAGAAAAGTGATGATGCCTTTGTCCAGAAAAAATCATTGGAGGCCGCAGTAATTGGAGAGAAAATCAGGGAAATGGTACAAGGTGGGCAACCCTTGTATGTAAATGGGGAGGATGGTTACCGGCCGGTGAAATATGGGGACATTGCTATTTTATTAAGGAGCCTGACAGGGTGGTCGGAAGAATTTATAGAGACTTTAAGTGATATGGGAATTCCCGCCTATGCAGATACAAAGACGGGATATTTTACATCCCTGGAAGTGGAGACAATTTTAAATCTTTTGCATCTTGTAGATAACCCACGGCAGGACATACCGTTGGCTGCGGTGCTGCGTTCTATTCTTGGCAATGTGTCTGATGAGGAACTTGCGTGGATTGGCACTCTGCCAAGAGGAGTGGATTTTTGGGATAAGATAGAATGTTTCCTTGGATATATGGAGTGGAACAATGGAGATAAAGATAAACAAGATGAATTACGGGATACTTTCGTAAAAAAGGGAATTGATTTTTTAGAGATAGAGAAAAGCTGGGTTATGGAGGAAGAGGCGGCTCTTATCTTGAGGGATAAGCTTTCTGTTTTTGTAGACAGGCTGCGGTCCTATCAAAAATTTGCAAAAACAAGGTCTGTCTATGAACTTCTTCGAAAAATATATGAGGAGACAGGATATTATCACTTTATGGCGGCGATGCCTTCTGGGGAGAAGCGCCTAGCTAATCTGGATATTTTGTTGCAGCAGTCTATAGAATTTGCGGAAAATGGGCATCAGGGGATTTATGGATTTACGAGATATATTGAGAGTCTGCATAAATCAAATGTTGATTTTGGAGAGGCGTCTGTAAACGGGGAAAATACGAATGCAGTGCGGATTATGACAATTCACAAGAGCAAGGGCCTGGAATTCCCGGTTGTCTTTACGGCTGGCATGGGCAAACAGTTTAATTTGATGGATGCCAGAAAGAGTACGATTATTGATGGGGATTATGGCGTAGGCTGCGATTTTGTAGATTTGGATTTGCGAGTGAAACAGCCGACTCTTTTAAAAAAGTTTATGGCGAATCAGATTTCTCTCAATACACTTGCAGAGGAGATTAGGATATTGTACGTAGCACTGACAAGGGCAAAAGAACAGTTGTTTATCACTGGTACTGCTTCTGGTCTGGGAAAAAAATTGGCGGGCTGGTTCCAGAAATCAGAATTTTTGGATTTCTTTCAGCTTAGCAGCGCACAGACGTATCTTGACTGGATTGTGCCGGCACTCCTTAAAAGGGAGAAGATTGGCAATGCATTTCGGGAGTATTTGTCAGATGGAGAGGAACGGAAAGCTTTTTCTACCGGAGAATGGGATAATTTATTTGATGTAAAATTATCTTTTCCAGAGAATGTGATTCAAGATGAAAAGGAGGCTCTAAAAAGTGCAGCAGAACAATACCGTATTTTGGAAAACTGGGATACGGATACTGTGTATGATGAGGAGATGCGGGGGGCGATAGAACAACAGACATCCTATCATTATCCATATGGGAGTGATGGGGCGCTTCCAGTAAAGATATCTGTATCAGAGCTAAAAAGAAGAGAGGGAGAGCAGACAAGAAAATTAGAGGAAGAACAGGAAATCTTTCTAGATGGGCTGGGAGAAGAATTGATTCCAGACAGTGCGGAACCTGAGATTCCAAAACCTTCTTTTTTACAGGACAGACAGGAGTTAAGCGGCGCTGCAAGAGGGACATTGTATCATCTAGTAATGGAACATTTTCCATATCGCCAGATAGGAAAAGAGGAGTGGACGGAGGTAGAATTTGAGACTTACTTAAGGCAAATGGTACAAGATGGCTATATGAGCGAGGAAGAAAGCAGGCTTTTGGATGTCAGGAAATTTACGGGGTTTTTACGCTCCCGGATTGGGCAGCGTATGTTTGCAGCGGAGTTAGATGGGCGGCTAAGGAGGGAGCAGCCATTTATGCTAGGGTTTAAGGCAAACCAGATTTATCCAGAGCAGCAAAGTGAGGAAATGATTATTGTGCAGGGGATGATTGATGCATTTTTCTTTGAGAATGATTATATTGTCTTGATTGATTACAAAACAGATTTTGTTTCATTTGGGAGAGAAAAAGAATTGGTAAAGAAATATAGAACACAGCTTACTTATTATGCGGAAGCCCTGGAGCGTCTGACTGGCAAAAAGGTAAAAGAAAAGGTCATTTATTCTTTTGCTCTGGGAAAAGAAGTAGTAGTTTAAATTTATTGTTAGAGGATAAAATATGTGTAAAATAGTTAGCCCCACAGAGAATTTATATCTCTGTAGGGTTATTAACATGTTCCTTAGACGACTTGCCGTGGGGATTTAATTTAATTCTTTTTTAATGCTTTCTAGGTCTTTTATCCACAAATTTAAGGAGGCATCACTCGGCATACGCCAGTCCCCTCTAGGGGAGAGGGCAACGCTGCCGACTTTTGGCCCGTCTGGGAGGCAGGAGCGTTTAAACTGCTGAGAAAAGAATCTCCGGTAAAAGGTTTGCAGCCATTTATATATTGTGGCATTATCATAAATACCAGAAAAGGTGTAAACGGCTAACCGATAAATTTTTGAAGGCGTAAAACCGAAACGCATCAAATAGTAAAGATAAAAGTCATGTAGTTCATATGGACCGACTATGTCTTCTGTTTTTTGTGAGATTTTCCCATTTTCTGGAGGCAGAAGTTCTGGGCTGACAGGGGTATCTAATACATCCATTAAAATATTATGGAGTTTTTTGTCGGAAGTAGTTTCTGCATAATAAAGTACAAGATAGCGGACTAACGTTTTAGGAACTGAACAATTGACTCCATACATTGACATATGGTCACCATTGTAAGTTGCCCAGCCGAGCGCAAGCTCAGACATATCTCCTGTGCCGATTACCATACCATTCGTCTGATTTGCCAAGTCCATTAAAACCAGGGTGCGTTGTCTTGCCTGTGAATTTTCATAAGTTACATCATGCACAGAACTATCATGTCCAATATCATGAAAATGCATTTTAACAGCTTCATGGATAGGTACTTCTTTAAGTGTTGCACCTAGAATTTTTGTTAATTCGCAGGCATTTTGATATGTGCGGTCTGTTGTGCCAAAACAAGGCATTGTGACAGATAGGATACCACTTCTGTCAAGACCTGCCAGATCAAAAGCTTTGGCGGTTACAAGAAGCGCTAGTGTAGAATCAAGTCCACCGGATATTCCAATCACAGCATTGCTACAGTGTGTGTGTGTCAGGCGCTTTTTCAGGCCCATTGCCTGAATGTTAAGGATTTCGTTGCATCGGCGGTCACGGTCGGTCTTGTTTTGTGGGACAAATGGTGTCTGTGCAAAGCTTCGTGTTAGCGCAGTATCTTTTATTTTTTGATAATCAAATGTAATAACCTGATAGCCGCATGATTCTGGTGTGATAGATTCAAAGGTGCTCATGCGGCGGCGTTCGCTAATTAATTTGCCAAGGTCAATTTCACTGCAGATTATCTCATTAGAAAAGCGAGGAGATTCTTTTAAAAGAATTCCATTTTCAGCAATTAAGTTATGTCCTGAAAAGACCAGGTCTGTAGAAGATTCCCCTTCCCCGGCGTCTGCATAAATATAGCCACTGACTAGGCGTGCTGACTGGTTGCGTACTAGCTCCCTGCGGTAAATATCTTTTCCAGTAGTTTCGTCACTTGCGGATAGATTGGCAATTACTGTAGCGCCTGCCAATGCATGGCTGCAAGATGGAGGAACTGGCATCCATAAATCTTCGCAGATATCAATGCCTAGTGTAAATTCTGGAAAGTTACTTGCTTTAAATAAAAGATTTGTACCAAAGGGAATGTTATTTCCAAGTTCTCCAAGTTCTGGAATCTGAATTTGTTCATTGTGGGCCGAAGGTTTTGCAAAATGGCGGCCCTCATAGAATTCAGAATAATTTGGAATATTCTGTTTTGGCACAATACCTAAAATCGTTCCATTAAAGACAACTGCGGCAACATTGTAGAGGGAGTTCTGCTTAAAAAAGGGGAATCCAACTAAAGTAACCATATCCATACCGGAAGATTCTTTTAGAATATTTTTTAATCCTGATAAAACATTTTT
>Ga0224740_10142_pt1 | contig 18071 bp, 13 predicted proteins | sample LIM_E_Water_Bulk_FD_161634 | JGI IMG/M metagenome (GOLD analysis project Ga0224740, IMG submission 161634) | Enriched cells from gastrointestinal tract of the lab mouse from Pacific Northwest National Laboratory (PNNL), Richland, Washington... | ecosystem: Host-associated > Mammals > Digestive...
GAAATTCTTCACATCGTCAGACTGCAGTATCTTTACCAGCGTCTTGATGTGCTCATTATCCTTGTTGGCCTCTGTCACCGTGATGATATTGGCATACTCGGAATCCTCGCCCTCCCTCATTAAATAGAAACTCGTATCAATGCCAGCTTCAAGCGCTCTATTTGCATTTACAAAATAAGCGTCAAAATCGGCTGCCGAAGGAATAATGTTGGCCTGGTCCATCTCAACGATTTCAATGGGAATCAGATATTCCTCAATTTCATTCACGGAAGCGTTCGCAGCGGTTATATCCGGATTTAACTTAAGGTATCCTTCCGCTTCAAGCACCTTCAGGGCTCTGTACTCATTGGAAGCATCATTGGGAATCGCAATTACCGCATTTTCCGGAAGGTCATCCTTCTCCGCATATTTGTACGAAAAACATGTGTAAGGCTCAACATGAATCCCTCCCATGCTGTACAGGGTCGCGCCCATTTCCTCCTCAATACTCTCCATGGCCGGCACATGCATAAAGTAAGCAAAATCAACCTCTCCGTCAATCAGCATATCGTTCCATGTCGCATCCCATGTGGTGGACACAAAATTCAGTTCGATTCCTTCTGCCGCCAGAGCGTCTCTTGCCGCGTCTAAAATCTCGCTGTGAGGGGTCAGGTCGCATACGCATTTCAAAATAACCTTTTCCGCAGAAGGCTCCTCTGCCTCTGTACCGTTTTCCGCTTCCTGCGCGTCGTCTGCGGCCGTGTCATCCGCAGCACTCGCCGTATCCTCCGCAACGCCTTCCGTGTCCGCCGCTTCCTGTGAGCCGCCGTTGTTGCCGCAGCCTGCCAAAAGGGCAGATACTGTCAATGCGCCCGCCATAATAAAAGCAAGTTTCTTTTTCATAATCTTTCCTCCTCTGAAAATAGTCCTTTCTTTCCATCATTTCTCTGAATCCATTGAAATTCTAGCACAATCAGCCAAAAAGTGGTATCTTCCCGAAGGAAAATTTTCAACCCTAATCCTTTAAAAAATATACATTTTGTCCAATTTAAAGCGTTCCGGTTCCATGCCGGGCGCCGCATTGGACGCGAAAACAGAGAGCAGCCCTGTTGTCTGCTTTCTAAATCAGATGCCTTCTCTTTAAAATAATTTTTGAAACGGTATCGCCCAGAATCTGCACAATCTGGACAATCACAATCAGCACGATAATCGTAGCGAATAAAAGGTCATGCTCGAACCGCGTATACCCATAAGTAACCGCAACATATCCGATTCCCCCGGCTCCGAAGCTTCCGGCCAGGGCCGTCATGGAAATGATAATCACCACCGCATTGGTAAATGCGCGAACCAGCGAGGGCATGGTTTCCGGCACCATGATGGTAAATAAAATCCGCATATTGCCGCTTCCCATAGCCTTGGCGGCTTCGATTTTTCCCTTGTCAAGCTCTAACAGGCTGCTCTCCACAAGCCTTGCAAAAAGCGGCACGCAGCTCGCCACCAGAGAAATGATGCAGGCGTTGGAGCCGTAGGATTTGCCCACCAGCGCTCTTGCCACTGGCAGCATCACGATAATAATGATGACCTGCGGCAGTGAGCGGAAGCAGTTGATAACGGCGCTTAAAACGGTATGTACCGCTTTGCACGGCATCAGCCCCTCCTTGCTCGTCATCACCAGCACCAGACCCAGAATTACCCCGAACACCAGCACAAATGCGGCGGATACTGCCACCATATACATGGTTTCGCTGATGGCTGGCAGCACCCGCTCCCAGACCTCTGCGCTGAAAGCATTTTTCAGCACTTCCCAAAAAGAATATTTATATAAACTCATTCCGCTTCCTCCTGCCAGTAATCGCTTCTGAATTTGTTGTAAACGCCAATAAAGTTTTTGGCAGTTTCACACTGTGGATGCCGGAAAATGTCTTTCACCAGCCCCTGTTCCAGCAGCTTCCCGTTCTCCATAACCGCCATCCTGTGGCAGGTATACTTGATAACCTCCAGCTCGTGGGTAATCAGAATAATCGTCAGCCCCAGCTTTTGATTGATTTCCTTTAAAAGGTCCAGCACGGAAAGAGTTGTCTGCGGGTCTAATGCGCTTGTGGCTTCGTCCGATAAAAGCACGTCCGGATGATTAGCCAGCGCTCTGGCAATCCCCACCCGCTGCTTTTGCCCGCCGGAGAGTTCTCCCGGATAGGCGTCCCTTTTTTCCGACAGCCCCACCAGCGCCAGCATTTCATCAACCCTTGCGCGCACTTCCTTTGCCCCCATGCCCGCCATTTTAAGCGGATAGGCGATATTCTGCGTCACCGTCATGGAGTCAAACAGGTTAAACTGCTGAAATATCATGCCGATTTTTCTCCTCTGCCTGTTTAACTCCGCCTTTCCAAGAGAAGTGATTTCCTTATCCCCAATCCGCACGCTCCCGCCATCCGGCTCCTCCAGACGGTTGATGCACCTGACTAAAGTGGATTTCCCTGCTCCGCTGAATCCCACAATTCCGTAGATATCCCCTTTTCCTACGGAGAGGTCAATTCCCCTTAAAACCTCAATGTCCTGCTTTTTGGTGTGAAATGTTTTGTAAAGCTGCTTTACTTCTATAAATTTTTCGTCCATGCGAATTCCTTTCAGGCAGTCTGCTTTGCCTGCCTCTTTTGATTCCCCGTTGCCTGTAGCGGAGTTTCGACTCCCTTAAGCAACACACAGCAAGCCAGGTAACTTCCTGCTGCAAAGCTGTCGGCTTATCCGGCTTTAGCACGGCTACATTATACTAAAAAGGTAAGCGGTTTACAATACCGCCTCGTTTTCCAGACAGATTTCCCTGGCTTTTTCATACCCTTGAACCGTCGTTCCCAGCCCTTCGCAGGCTTTCTCCAATGTAACCCTGAAAAAATTCATTGCACTTTCGACGTCTTTTACAAGGCGTCTGGCCTCGCCTTCTTTTCTGCCCTCTCTTCTCCCCTGCTTCCTGCCTTCATTTCTTCCCTTCCGTTCATACTGGTCAAATAATTCGCACACTTTTATTTCATCCTCCTCTCTGATTCCCTGTTCCTCCAGCCAGTCTTCAATACCGTCCACATCGGTATCTCCTGATAATACCTTTATCATTTTAATTAACGCCGCTTTATGCACCACCTTCCTGTCGGAACAATATCTGTTTCCTTCCGCAAGAAAATCTACTACAATCCGCATATCGCTCTCAAAAAGCTCTCTCGTCTCTTTCTGCAAACGACGCATTTCAAATACGTAAAGCTCCAGATTATCTACATATTTCCATTCTTTTTCTGAAATGCTTTTCTTCCCGAACATTTTACGGATACTTCGGCTGCCTCTCCATCTGGCTTCTCCCCAATAAAGCACAAATTCTATCACCGGACAGGCATCCTTTATTTTCCCTTCGTACTGTTCCCGATATATTCCGCCTGTATAGCCTGCTTTTCGGAGAAGCATCTTTCCGTCTGTCCGGCTCTGGTTGGCGATAAGATATATAAGATGGATTGCACCGTCCGCAAATTTGTATTTACAGATATCCTCGTACTGATTCCGCAGCTTCTTTTTTCCCTGATAGACAGACTCCGTGGGGCCTGCCATTAAGCCGTCCTTATCTGCCACCTTTTCTCCCTGATACAGAAGTACATTGATAACATCCGCCGCCACATCGGGAAATACAACAAATTCCTTTTCTACGATGTCTTTCTTTTCATTCGTTTCACTCATCCTTCCTCCTTTTCCGGCAGAGCTACTGCGCTATTAATAAGGAAAGGATGCTTTTATCCCTGAATTCCCTTCGGCTCCGCCAACATATATTTTCCGTGAAAATGCTGGCGATTTGCCAAAGATATTCTGCCTGACAGGATTCGTCATGGCGAATTGACTTTCACATTTTTATAACGTTATTGTACAATTATCCGGTAAAAATGTCAATTACATATATATAATCACGAAATTAAAAGTTTTCTTCCTGACAGCATTGATGAAGAAAATGGCTGTCTTACGTTTTTCGGGCTGGAAGACACCACAAATGTCTATGTTCCCGACATTGCCGGCAACCAACTGCATCTTATTGTGGCGCTTTAGCAGTGTTTTCACCCATAAATCATTGTGCTATATTACAGTTTGTGGTATGGTATACTTAGTATGAAAAAACGCAGAAACGGAGGGAAAAATGAAAAAGAAAATTGTATTGTGCACAGTGATGGCGCTGACCGCAGCGTTTATTTTCGGCGGATGCGGAAAGCAGACCGGGGGAACCGGTGAAAAGGCAGCGTCTGCCGATGCCGAAGACAGCAATAATGCCGCCGGTGCGGAAAGCAGCGACGACGACGGGTATGTCTACGTGCCGGAATACCGCACTCTTGGAAGCGCCGGGAACAACATTGGAAGAACGGCGATGGGAAAGGACGGAAATATTTTTTATCTGGAATACGCAGGCGACAAAACGAAGCTGGTTTCCATGAATATAGACAGTCAGGAAACTGCGGAGGTCCCGGTTGCTCTGGAGGAAAACCAGTATATCACCAGCCTGAATATGAGCCTGGACGGAAATCTGCTGGTGGGTCTGACGCGGTATAACGCTGATGTCACCGCGGCGGAGCAGATACTGATTAAAACGTTGGACACAGCCGGAGGCGAGCTGGCGTCTTTGGATGTCAGCGAGACTTTACTGCAGGCGCCGAATTTTTATATTTCCGATATTCTGACAGACGATGAGGGCAACTTTTACATAAACGGAGGACAGGAAATTTATGTCTTAAAGCCGGACGGCAGCGTGTACAGCCAGATAAGCTCCGGGCAGTATATTAACTGTTTTTTCCAGATGAAGGACGGAAAAGTAGGGGCAGCCTATTATGACGACGCCCTTGGTTTCCTGATAAATGAGGTGGTTCCGGGACAGTCGGACTTTACACGGATGAACAGCCCCATTACCTTTGAATACGGAACCTATCAGGGCGGAACGGACACAGACCTTCTGTATACGGTGAACGGCGTCCTTTTGTCCTGCAATCTGGCGGACGAGGCGCCGACGGAAATTTTACGCTGGACGGATTACGATATCAATTCCACCAACCTTACTTCCGTCGCCCTGCTTCCTGAGGGCCGGATTGCGGCGCTGACCTCCGATTTTATGACCGAAGGGGGCGCAACGGAGCTTATCACGCTCACCCGCAAGCCCGCGTCGGAGGTGGAGGAAAAGATTATCCTGACCTACGGAACCTATTTCCCTTCCATTTTTGCCGAAAGAGATATCGCGGCATTTAACAGGCAGAGCCAGAAGTACCGTATTATGATAAAGGAATACGGGGACGCCACCATGGACTATACGGAAAAGAGGGATATCTTTTCCAAAGAGCTTGAGGGCGGACAGTTCCCGGATATCATAGACTTAAGCTATTGCCCCATGTCTTTGGAAACTCTGATATCGGTGGGCGCTGTGGAGGATTTGTACCCTTATCTTGACGCGGACGAGACCATGGCAAGGGACGACTATGTGGAGAGCGCCCTGAAAGCCTACGAGCGGGACGGAAAGCTGTACGCGATTATGCCCTGGTACGGGGTGGAATCTCTGGTGGGCAGGGTTTCTGAAATCGGAGACGCCAAAACCTGGACGGTGGACGATGTCATAAAGCTGATGGATTCTGCGGAAAACGGGGCAAAGCTTTTGCCTAACACGGACAAGTCGGGCATTCTGCGGATTATGTGCACCATGAATCAGGATTTGTTCATAGATTCCGCAACCGGTAAATGTAACTTTACCGGAGAGGAATTTAAGAAGATTCTGGAATTTGCCAACCGTTTCGCCAATGAGGCAACCGATGATTCCACTCTGGATGATTTAAAGAGCGGAAGGACTCTGCTGGACAACGGATATGTCACTTCCGTTTCCCATTATCAGGTATATGAATTTATGTTCGGGGGGCCGGTAAACCTGATTGGCTATCCCACCTTCGGGGAAAGCGGTCTTACCTTCCGTTCCAACGGAACCACCGTGGCTATGGGCTCGGGCTGTGAAAACAAGGAAGGAGTGTGGGAATTCATCCGCTTCAATGTTTCCAGAGAACGGCAGGAAAACGTGGGCTCCCCCAACGGCGGTTTCCCCATATTAAAATCTGCCCTTGAAAAGCAGCTTGAAAAGGAAATGACGCCGGAATACACCAAAGACGAGAACGGCAACGAGAAGGAAGTTTCCAAAATGACATGGGGCGGCACCATGGGAGGAGAATCCTATTCCACAGAGGTTTACGCCGCCACGAAGGAGCAGGTGGACCGGGTAAGGGAAATGATAAATACCGCGCAGAACGGAGCCCGTATGGATAAAGATATATTAAATATCATCCTTGAGGAAGCCGCAGGATATTTCAGCGGCCAGAAAGGGCCGGACGATGTGGCGTCGGTTGTGCAGAACCGTGTGCAGCTTTATCTGAATGAAATGCAGTAGAAGCCATACATAAGATAAAATAATCCCCCTCCGTATCAGAATTCTAAGCGGAGGGGGAAATTGGTTTACCACCCCATCTGAGAAAGCCACGCTTTCACCTTCTTTTCTCTCTGCTTTTCTGTCCAAAATTCTGTCTCTCCCGGATACAGAGTTCCTACTCCGGCTGCCGTCTTTCCCGGATTCCTGTTGTCCGCCCCGGCCGTCATCTTTCCCAGCCGCAGTTCTCCGCAGATTCGCCCGTCCAGGAGATACAAAATCCGCTCACAGCAGCCTGCCACCTTGCTGTCATGGGTTACCATCAGAATCGCCGTTCCCTCCCGGTTCAGTTTTGTCAGTTCCTCCATAACCTCCTTTGCCGCGCTCTGGTTTAAAGCCCCTGTGGGCTCGTCGGCAAACAAAATTTCCGGCGAATTCATCATACTTCTGCAGATACACGCCCGCTGAAGCTGTCCCCCCGAAACCTGCGTAATTCTCCGCTCCTCCAGACCCGACAGGCCCAGCTTTTCCATCAGCGCCCTTGCCTCCTGCGCCAGTTCTCCCGCGGACTTTCCCGGCGCCCTTTTCCTCACGCCGCGGCTTCTGTTTGCATTCATGCCACGGTTCGCGCACTCTTTCACGTCCCGGCTTCCGCCTGTCTTCCTGCGCCGGCTTCTTTCCGCCTGTATCGCCGGAAGCAGAATATTGTCCAGGATATTTAAATTTGCCAGCATATTCATCTGCTGAAATACAAAGCCCATGCGGTGCAGCCGAAGCGCAGCCTTTCCGTCCTCGTCAAGCCCGGTAATCTCCGTTTCCTTCAGCCACACTCTGCCGCCGGAAGGCGCATCCATCCCCGCGGCCTGATACAAAAGCGTGGACTTTCCCGAACCGGAAGGCCCCATAACCGCCAGCATCTCCCCCTCCTCCATTTCAAAGGAAACCGAAGACAGTATTCCCTCCTTGCTCAGGTTTTCTATTTTCAGTAATTTACCCATTGCCTTTTTCCTCCTACTCGCGCCCGTTACAGCACTCGAAAGCCTTTATCCTCCCGATGAATGCCGTACCGCCCCATACTGCCAGAACTGCCGGAACCGCAATCACCGCCAACCTCCCCGCAGGCGCAAGTCCCTGTGAGGCGGCAAACCGGAAACCCTCCGCGCCAAAGGACTTCATTACCGCTCCGCAAATTCTCTCCCCCAGCGGATTTCCGATAAAAATCCCGGCTGTCATCCCGCCGATAACGGGAAGCATCCCTTTTACAAAATAACTCCTTTTCATATCCGCTCCGGTAAAGCCCAGCGCTTTGTGCAGAGAAATCGCATAGCGGTCTTTTTCCACCAACAGGCGGATAAACAGCCAAACCACCGCGCCGGTCACAAACGTCGAGATAAGCGCCGCCGCACGCTGGGCAAGCCGGAGCTGCCCCAGCGTCTGACCGTAGGTATCCTGCACGTAATCCGCAATATAAGTAACGTCCGCTCCCATGGCTCTGTATTTCTCCATCCATTTCTCCTTTTCCCCAAAGTCTCCCGCGGACTTTTTCACAAAATATCCCGCCTGTCTTCCTGCAGGATTTTCCTCGGTTTTCTCCGCAAAATCCTTCAGGGAAACATACAAAACGCTCCACATAACAGGCGCATCGCCTCCCGCGTCATATGCTTTCGCCGTCTTTCCCCCGTTTGTGATATCGGAATAAATGCCGCAGACCCTATAGCTTTTTATCACGCCATGCTCCGCCAGCCCTATAGAATCGCCGACGGACAGCCCCAGCTCCCTTGCATTCATAACGGATAATGCAATCTCCCCCTGCTTTTCCGGCAGCCTCCCTTCCAGATACTCCACCGGAAATATCCCGTGGCTGCCGGTCTCCACAGCCAGATTAACCGTTTTTAAGCCGGCCTTTTGCAGATTTTCCGGCGTCAGACCGGTCGCTGGCAGACCTGTAAAAGCATCGGCCTCCGACTCGGCTGACGGAAGATACGCCGTACATGCCTTTGTGGTCAGCACCGTATACCGTTCCACCTGCTTATCCTGCGCCAAAGCAGAGGCAATGTCTTCCGTCACGCCTCTGATATCTCCGGTCTGCCGTATGTCCATACGTATGTCGCCGCTCCCGATTCCCATGTAAGTGACAAAGTCCGGCGACGACATGGTATTGTATAAATTTTGCGGCACGAGTAAAAGAAAGGTACAGGCAAAGGTCACGAGACCGATAATCAGATACTGCCCTCCTCCCTTTTTCTCCCGGGGCTGAAACATTGCTTCCAGCGCCGGCATCCTCTCTGTCTTTTTTAAGGCTCGCCGCACGGAAAAGAGAATCGCTCCCTCTGCGAGAGCTGCCGCTCCAAAGGCCAAAACCGCCGCCTCCAATCCACTCTCTCCGACACCATATAACTCCCGTATCTGTTGCTCCATCGGCGCCTTTATACAAAAAGCCGCCCCAAGCCCAATCAGCCCGCCGCAGCCGGAAAGGAAAATATACTTTGCCATATAAATCCGCCGGATTTGCGCTCCTTCCACGCCAAGAGCCTTTAACATTCCCGCCTCCTTCCGCTCCCGTTCCATCTGCGTAAGGCACAGGAAACGGACGCAGAGCATGGATATCAGCATAACCACAATACTCACAAGAAAAATTACAAAAATCATGGTTCCGTCGGACAATGCGTTCATCATCCGAATCAGCGGCTTTGTGATGGCCGGGCCGTTTGCCGGGAGCCGCTCCGCCTCGTATGCCGCGGCAAAAGCGTTGATATCCGCGTTTTCCTCAAGAAGAAACTCAATCAGATACTCCTCCTGTACCTCAAAATTTCTTATCCGCTCGTAATCCTCCCCATTCACCAGAAAACGCTTGGAAGAAGCCATCATAGAATTCATCTGGGCGTCCCGCAGAAAGCCCGCAATTACAAGGCGGTAATCGCCGATTTCCATCACGTCCCCCTCCGACAGCTGATATTTGCCGCGGTAGCATACAGGGACAAAAACCTCTCCCGGCAAAACCTCCGGTACTTTTCCATCCATATTAAGCAGATAATCAAACTGCTCTCCCTGCACGCAAAGGCCGTTGTCCTGGGTGCTGTCCGAAAGGCTGCGCCCCCCAAGGGTAATCCGGTTGTTATCAAGATTCAGGAAACCGCAAATCTGCCATTTACCGACCTCCCTGCAGCTTTCGGCAAAGCGGGAAATCTCCGACTCCTCCCGCTCCCATGCTGCCGCAGCTTCCGCGCTTCCCTCATCCCTTACATGCATCTGCATATAATCGGGAACCTCCGCCTTTTCCATCAGGCTGTCGATTGCCCCTGCCAGACCGGAAAAAAGCAACGTTGTAAGGACAAGCAGCATTGCGGAAACCGCCATAAAAAAGAGGGCCGCGCCGGAGGAAAATTTATTTTGATTGATATCGTTTACTATCAGCTTTTTTATCATAAAGCTCCCTTTCCGTTACATTTTACAAAACGAATCCCCGGCTCATCCCGCTTCTTCCAGCGCCCTCACGCTTTTTACAAAATACAGGAAAAATGCGGTCAGGCCAAGCAACGCGCCCGCCGCCATGACGATTCCCGCTGCTCCCCTTCCTACGCTTACCCGAAATTTCTCCGCGGCTTTGTCCGCCGCCGCGCCCGCCAGACCATAGGCCGCCACATATCCAATCTGAGAGAGGAAACCTATCAGCCCCCACGCCCGTCCCTGCAGCGCATCCGGGATATTGCGCCTTATCAGATAATCCAGACAATTATTGGCAAAAGGCAGCATGGCAAAGAAAAGGAAACCAAAACCGCAGGCGCAGAAAATATTCTCCCGGACGCCAAAGCCCGCCATCCCGATTCCGGCAATGAACAGGGAAACCGAAAGGATTCGGGCATGACCGCTCTTTATGCCTTTTACCCCCAGAAAAAGGCCGGAAACCAGCATTCCGCAGGCGCAGACCGTTTCCCCGATTCCAAGCACCGTGCTGTCCGCAAAATTTAAAATCACAGGCTGGGCAAGTATCTGAAAAGTCCCCATGAAAAAAGTAATCAGGGCGGATACCGTAATCAGAATCAAAATCCCCCGCCTGCCTGTAACTGCCCTCCATCCCTGCCGGAAGCTCTCGATGAACGATTCTTCGCCCGCCTTCTCCTTTACGGCAATTTCCTTCCTCACAACCGCCGCCCCAATCACCGTGGGGAAAAAGGTGCAAATGTCAATGAGAAGCAGCAGCCTCATATCGCTGACCGCCAGCAACGCTCCCGCAAGAACCGGAGATATCAGATATCTTGCGCTTCCGGCGATACTTACCATGCCACCGGCCCTGGAATACTCCTCTTTCGTGAGCAAATCCGTCACCGTCGCGCGGTAAGCCGGCTCCAGCAAAGCCGAAAAGACAGCGCTCACGAACACGCCGATGCAAATCTGATACAGCGCCGCTTCCCCGCTCCTCATGCAGACAAGTATGTAAAAAATCCCCAGCGCCGAACATCCGTCCCCAATCATCATCAGAAGCCGCCTGTCATAACGGTCCGCCAGCACCCCCGCCGGAACGCTGAAAAGAAGCGTCGGAAGAAACGCCAGAAGCGTGACCAATGCCATACTTGCAGCGCTGCCCGTCTTTTGAAATACATACACGCCAAGCCCGAAGCTGGTGAGCCCGCCGCCCACCCCCGATATTAATTCTCCAGCCCACAGCAGTATAAATTTTGAAAAATTGCTTTTATTATTCTTTTTCATATTTCCCCCATTTCTGCGCTGCTTTGTCGCGCATTTCAGGTTTGTGTATGCGCTGCACTCACAAACTTGCAGAGAAAAGATTTGCAAAATCTTTCACTTTTCACAGTTATACCGACCGGTTATCGGTCTGTATAACTGTGAAAAAAGAAAGGAACTCTCAGCTCCTTTCAAATATCGGGAGAATTACCGCCTCCATGCTCCCCCGCTCCATTCCAAGAAGGCGTTCAAGGTTATAAATGAAGGCGTTTATCTTTCTCTCCCTTTCCTCCTTACCGTGCTCTGCCAACGTGTCAAATACCGTATTGGAGTACAGCAAGGTCATCTCCGCAACCTCCGCCGGATATTCCGTTCTGCAGATTCCCTGTGCCATTCCCTCTCTGATAAGACCGGTAATAAGCGGATTAACCCCCGCCAGCAGACGTTCCTGCATTTTCTGGTGCATCAGTGCATTCTGCGGCTTATGTACCTGCGCCATAATTTCCTGCCCGAGGGAACCGTTTACATTGAGAGCCGTCATCATCATGGTCAGCCGCCGCATCACCGGTATCTCCTTTTTTGCCAGAAGTGCCGCCGCCTTTTCCACCAGCCGCCCCGTCATCCGGTCAATCATGGCGTCCAGAATATCCTCCTTTGACTTGAAGTGATAATAAAGCGTGCCTCTGGCAATCCCGACTTCGTTTAAGATATCGCTGGTGCTGGTGTTGTCAAAGCCCTTTGTCCCAAACAGACGCTCCGCCACGTCCAGTATTTCGTTTTTGCGCTCTTCTGCTTCTTTTACTGTTCTCATCTTTTAGGTCACCGTTTTTTGAGTTCGTGTACCGACTGTCTGTCAGTTATGATATTAGCAGATAATAAATGTCCTGTCAATCTTAAGTTCAACTTTCTCTTCCGTCACAAATACCTCCTGTTTCTATTCTGGTTCCGCTGTGCCCATACAGGGCTTCACTGTGTTTATGAGTATCTATCTCCCAAAATTCTCCGCTATCTTCTTCATTTTTTCCGACTGCTGCACCCGGAAAGGGCAGCGTCTGTCGCAGTGGCAATCAAAGACGGAAATGAGGACAGGATAAGTGAAATGCTGCCGGGTCTTTTCATTTCTCTATCCTCTTACCGCCTGCGCCAGCAGCTTCACGCACAAATCAATGCCGAGCCGTCCGGCGTTTAAGTAGATTTCATAATACTTCGGGTCGCTCCATACCCAGTTTGTCACCGAATTATAAAAGCCGCCCCTTCTCTTGTCATTCTTTTTCAGCGCATTTTCCGCTTCCGACTGCTTAATGCCTTCCTTCTCGATAGCTCTCTGTATCCGTTTTTCGTCCTCCGCATGGATAAATACCTTTAAATTGTTCTCCATTTCCCGGAGGATATACCCCGACGCTCTTCCGACAATGACACAGTTTCCCGCTTCCGCAATTTCCTCAATGATGCGCTTTTCCTCCAGAAACAGCTTATCCGCCAACGGAAGCTCTTTGGTGCGGGACAATCCGCCTAAAGGTGTCTTGGACAGGTTCAGCAAAATACCGCCCGAACTGCTCTCCTCCAGCCCTTCTATCTTGACGAAAGGAATATCAAGATTTTTTGCCGCCTCCATAAGAATGTTTCTGTCATAAAACCGGTAGCCAAGTTCTTTCGCCAGTTTTTTCCCGATTTCATTTCCGCCGCTGGCATAACGCCTCTCAATTGTTACAATATTGTACATATGCACACCCCCTATGCTTTAATACGCAGCCGCCCGTACATGTTGCGGACGTTTTCTGTCTTTATTATACGCATTTTCCCACAATATCTCAATCCATTTTTGACTGCATTTCACCGACAAGTCCTGTAAACCTCTTTCAGGTATTTAACCGTCTCAAGCTCCTCTTCCATTTCATCCGTTTCACCCACAAAAAACTTCACTCAACCGGCAGATACAAAAACAGGCAAAATCTTCCCTCCTGCCTCGTTATCTCCATGCTCCCTCCGTATTTTTTCACCGTCTCCTGTATGCTCCTAAGCCCCAGCCCGTGATTTTCCGTGTCTCTTTTTGTGGTTTTCGGAAACTGCGGTCTTCCGCCTTCCAAATTTCCCGCATTGCCCTTTCCCGCTGCTGAACCACTCCCGCTGCTTTTCCTCGGTAAGCCGCCCCCTTCTCTGGTGTCGGACTCCGTCTCATCAGCAGCAGACTCCGTCGCCAAGGTATCGGTCTCCGCCTCCACGACATCAGACTCCGTCTCCACGACATCAGCCCGCGTACTTTTGCACGGGTTTTTGACGCTCACCGCCAGAATCCCTTTTCCAAGCCTTGCATTCAGCTCGATTTCTCCCGCGGCCTGCGAAAGCGCCATGCACCCCTCCACCGCATTGTCCAGCGCATTGGCAAAAATCGCGCAGATATCGGCCTTTTCAAAGGGAAGCTCCTCCCCGATATCCACCCTTGCGGTGAACCGGATTCCCTTTTGCTCCGCCAGGCTTTTCTTTGAGGTTAAGACGGCGTTTACAGTGGAATCGCCGCACCATACAAGAGTCTGACCGAAAGCCGGATTATCCAGCATTCCTCTGATATAATCGTCCTTTTGCTCTCCCGGCAACGCCAGAAGGGTCTGCAGATGGTTGGGCAGGTCGTGCCGAAGCCGCCTGATTTCAAACTGCTGCTGTTCCATGGCCTCATAATATCTCCTGTTATGCATGGCCAGCATATTTTCCTGTTCCAGCCTCTGCTGCCTCTCAAGAACCGTCAGCGCGCGCAAAAGCCCGGCAAAGGACAGCAGCACCAGAAGGAACAGCGCGCCGTCCGCAAACACAGTGCCCATGTTCCTGACAGGACTGCGCAGCAAAATAAGGGACAGCATGATTCCCGCAGGAAAGCATGTCAGGGTCAGCATAAGCCTCCATAAAGGCGCCGAAAGCTCAAAGTCCCGCTCCGGTTTCCGCGGGCAGAGGGACAGATACAAAAGCAGCGCAAAGAAAAACCGTCCCGCCACATACAGATAATCGTGAAGCCGTCCCAGCTTCAGCAAATGAAAAAAAATCCCCGCGCTGTTATCATAAAAGGCGTTAAAGGCAAAAACCGCATTGGAAAGCAGCAGACCCGTCGTAAATTTTTTCAGACCGCTGCCCTCACAGCAAACCCACACCGCCGCAAGAAAAAGCGACAGGCAAAGACTCCAGTTTATGATATCTCCAATAAAAATGATGGCAAGGCTTACCGGCCAGCAACAGACAAGTAAAACGCCTTCGCACCACCGCTTTTTCCTAACCCGAATCATACAGCCCAGAGCCTGATAAACAAGGACGGCCGCCGCCACGCTCAGCCCGGTCTCAAGTATATTCAGGAAAAACGCTCCGTTCATAGCTCCTCCCCCTCCAGCATCGCCTTCGCCAGCTTCGCCACAGCCTCCTCCTTCATCGCCCGGCTCACGGGAATGTCGGTTCCCCGCCCGGTATCCGCGCAAATATCGTCGGCACATGCGCTCCCCTGCATGACGCCGCTTCTCCCGCCAATGCCCGCGCCGCCTGCGCTTTCCACGGTAACGCTCTCGTTCCCAATCCGCATCACCTTCGCCGGATTCACCAGATACCTCTGATGCACCCGCACAAAGTCCCCCGAAAGCTGCCGCTCCACCTCGTCCAGCTTCCCGTAAAAGGAATAGCTAAAGCCCTCCCCGCCTCTTGTGCAGACTGCATTCACCTTCCGCCGGTCGCTGTAAAAATAGGAAATATCCGACAGGGGAAGCCGGTAAGTTCCCTCCGCATTTTTAAAGGAAAAGCATCTTTTCCTGCGGTCAAAAATCCTTTTCCGAACCCGCCCCAGCACCTCCATAAGCCTCTCCGTTCCCGCAGGCTTTATCACATAGTCCAGAGCGTTCACCTTATAGCCGTCAAATACATAATCCTCATATCCCGTCACGAAAACCAGACTGATTTCCTTATCGAACTCCCGGATTTTCGCGGCCGCCTCCATTCCGTTTACCCCCTTCATCTCCACATCAAGAAAAAGAAGGTCGATTTCCCCCGGATGCTTTTTCAGCCAGCGCACCGCGCTTTCTCCTGTGGAAAATTCATAGACAATCTGCTCCGATTCCTCCCGAAGCACCTTTTCCAGCCCGAAACGCAGGGCGTCCCTTGCCCCCGCCTCGTCGTCGCATATTCCAATCCGAAGCATTTTTCATCTCTCCAATGCCGTTTTTTCTATCTTACCATTGTTTCCCTGACCGGACAATCTTATCATTTTGCAAAAAGCGTCCCGGCGCGCTGTACTTTACAAAATCGCCGCCAAACTTTACAGGTTTTGCAGACCGCCTCCAAAAATTACAAATAAGCTGCCGGAAATGACAGCCCCGCCTCCGCTTTTCCTTTCTTTTGCTATACTCGCCTTAAACGGAACCGTTCAAAAGCGTTGACACAAAATACGAGGTGATTCATTATGCTGTATGTAAAAAATCTTCACAAATCCTATCAGACCGGGAGAAAATCCTATTCCGTACTGAAAGGAATCAGTTTATCTGTTGCAGACCGGGAATTTGTGGCTGTCATGGGGCCTTCCGGCTCCGGCAAGAGCACGCTGCTCAACTGCATTTCCTGCTACATCCCTTTTGATACGGGAACCATTACCTTAGGCGGGAAGAATCTTAAGGGGATGGACGAAAACGCCCTTGCCAGAGTGCGCAATGAAAATCTGGGCTTTGTCTTTCAGGAGTTTATGCTCCTTGACGGCCTGACTGTTCGGGAAAACATTCTGGTTCCCAGAATCATTCAGGAAAAGGTGGAAAGTGACGCCGAAGAACTGGCTGATAAGCTCCTTGCCCTTTTCGGCATTGCCTCTGTTGCCGACAAGTATCCGGCGGATATTTCCGGCGGGGAAAAGCAGCGGACGGCAGTTGCCAGAAGCCTGATAAACAGGCCCCTCCTCATTCTTGCGGATGAGCCCACCGGGAACCTTGACAGCAAATCCAGCCGGACAGTCATTGAATCCTTCGAGGAGGCCAGAAGCAGCCTGGGGGCTTCTGTCTTTATGGTGACTCACGACAGCTTTGCCGCATCCTTCTGCGACAGGGTAATTCTCCTGAAGGACGGCATGGTCTACGATACCCTGGAGGCGGAGCCGGGACATCGGGAGGATGGACGCGGCGTCTTTCAGGACCGCCTGCTTGGCGCGATTCGTGAAATGAGTCGTATGGATTCCGAGATCAGCGGCCGGATATCCCCGCACCGGCTCTCTGGTTCAGATATGCCCGACTCTTCCTTTCCGCCCACGAAAGAAACAGGGAGGGATGTAAAATGATGACGCTGAAAAATCTGGAAAGAAAACTGCAGAAGGCGGACGCCCGGCAGGCCGGACTTTATCTGTTCTGCAACTTTGTTTCTCTGCTGCTAATCACGGCTTATTCCGCCATGATGTACTCCCCTACCGTGCTTTCGGTATTTCCCGAAGGGGGCGACAGCCGAAAGCAGATGACGGCCATCTTCGTTCTGGCGCTGTTTGGCTGCGTGGTGTTCACTATCTATGCTTCCGGCCTCTTTTTCAGGAAAAAGGCAAGGCAGCTCGGCACTCTCATGGCGCTTGGCATAAGCCGCAGCCGTCTCCTTCCCGGCCTGCTCCGGGAGGTGCTCGTCCTAAGCGCCGTCTCCAGCCTTGCCGGGATTGTGTGCGGTTTCCCTTTCCTGTGGATATTGTGGAGCAGCTTCCGGCTTTTGATTACAGACAGCGCCCAAATGACTCTGAGCATCGATTTTAAATGTCTGTATTTATCCGCTTTGCTTTTTATAATCGTGGTAACCTGCTCCTGCTTCAATGCCTGGCGGTATTTAAAGCGTACCGACATTCTGGATGTCATGCAGGAGGAACACCGGAACGAGCCGGTGCGGGAAGCGGGCGCATGGTGCGGCCCTGCAGGCATTTTCCTGGTATTTGCAGGCGCCGTTCTCGGCTATGAATTTCCCGGCATCTATCAGAAAGCGTTTAGCGCCTACTCTCCGGCGTGGCTGGAATCTCTTATGTATGCGCCCGTCTTTCCGGGACTTTATATGATAATGCTGCACACCGTGGTACACGGCTGGCGCTCCCGCAAAAAGCGCCCCTACAAAAATCTGATTGCCCGAAGCATGATGAAATTTCAGGGAAAGCAGACCGTAAATAATCTTCTTGTGAGCACCACGCTGATTGCCGGAAGCGTTTTCGGTATCTTTTATCTCCCCTCCTTGAGCGTGGGGCGGACAATGGAGATTGATTCCCGGCCTTACGACTATTACTACCATTACCGGCTGGACCAGAATCTTCCCGGACAGGAGGAAATTTCCGCTCTTGCCGGAAAATACGGACTTTCCGTTAAGGATTTTAAATCAGCGCCTTATATTTCCCTTGCCATGGACGGAATCGCACGGATAGAGGAGGAGGATAATACCTTTCATGAGGAGCGTATTCCTTTCCTTCAGGAAGCGAGATTCCTTTCCGCCGGCGATTTTGCGGCTCTTACCGGAGAAAATATTTCCGTGGAAAGGGGCAGCTATCTGGCGGTCGCTAACAGCGACGAAACGGGACTGTATTTTTTAAATGCCACCGCCGAAGTCCTCACCAATATGATTACCCTTGAAACCCTTTCCACAGATTTCGCAGGCTATCTCCACTATGATTTTTTAGCCGACCGGACAGGTTATTATGTGCTAAACGACCAGGATTACCGGGACATTTCCCTGGGCCTTTCCCCGGACTTTATGGGACGCGCCGTCTTTTTTAATATGGACGGGCAGGACAGCTATGAATTTGCCCGGGACTTTTTTACCACGCTGATTTCCTCCTTCGGCCCGGAGTGCGAAACCACCGATTTTTATGACCGGGTGGAAAAATATTATGAGGAATCGCAGGGCAGGATTTACTGGGGCGATACCCCAGGAGCGTCAAAAATCAGCTTTTCAAAGCCCGACGACAGCGATTTCAGGCTCCACTGGCGGTATATGCCCAGAATACGAATCCTTGATAAGGTGGATTTTTCCAAAA
>Ga0224740_10143_pt1 | contig 18004 bp, 14 predicted proteins | sample LIM_E_Water_Bulk_FD_161634 | JGI IMG/M metagenome (GOLD analysis project Ga0224740, IMG submission 161634) | Enriched cells from gastrointestinal tract of the lab mouse from Pacific Northwest National Laboratory (PNNL), Richland, Washington... | ecosystem: Host-associated > Mammals > Digestive...
ACTCCCGGGATCTGAAATTTTCCAGGTCATTCAGAGCCGCCCCCGCCTGCTCCTTCAGCTCCCAGGCAGACAGAGCAGGAAGCTTCTCACCGGACTTTTGCTGGCGGCGCTGTCCCAGAAACAGTTCTATATTCATCAAAAGCTCCTCATAGGCTTCCAGCAGGGCAGGAAACTGCCGGGCAATAAACTCCTTCTCACCGTCGGCAGCGGCCTTCTCCTGAGCCCGGGCCATATTGGAGACGTCCATAGCCCCGATATTGGCCGAGGCGCTCTTAAGGGCATGCACCTCCACGCAGTAGCGGGCAATATCGGAATCGACAAGCTCGCACAAAAGCGCCGTCTTGCGCTGGCCGTCCATATAGTAAAGCTCCAGCAAATCGGCAAAGCCCGCCTCATCCCCCGTAAAATAGCGGGACGCAGCGTCTGTGTCGATGCCATTGATCCGGAAAGCGCTCAGATCCACGCCATCCTGCGCCTTTTCGCCGCCTCCTTCCTGCCTGCGCTCCTCCGGTACCCAGCGCACCAGAAGCTGCTCAAGAGCCTTCCTGTCCAGGGGCTTGGCAATGAAATCCTGGAAGCCTCTGGATAGGAATTGCTCCCGCATCCCCTCCATGGCGTTGGCGGTCAGGGCAATTATCGCCGGATAAGTCCCATTCTCGCCGCAGTCCCTGCGGATAATCTCCGCCGCCTCGATCCCGTCCATCACAGGCATCATATGATCCATAAAGATAATATCATACCGGTTTTGGCGCACCAGCTCAATGGCCTCCTGCCCGCTCTCGGCTTCCGCAAGGTCAAAGGCATACATCTTCAAAAGACCTCTGGCTACCTTGCGGTTGATCAGATTATCATCCACAATAAGCACCTTCACGTCAGGAGCGGTAAAGGCCTTGCTATGCTCCTGCTCCGTCTCGGACAGCTCCGGCGCCTCCGCGATGGAACGCCGGTCCACAATCCTTTGGGGAATCGTGATGGAGACAGTGGTCCCTTTGCCGTAATCACTTTCCACACAGATGGTACCGCCCATCAGCTCCACCAGATGCTTAACGATCGCCAGCCCCAGGCCGGTACCCTCCACGCTTCGGTTTCGCTTGGAATCCACCTGACAGAAATCCTCAAAAATTTTTTCCAGATCTTCCTGAGGAATACCGCAGCCCGTATCCTCCACCCGAAACGTAAGCAGCTCCTCATCCTCCCGGGAACCGGGTTCACCGGTAACGCTGGCCCTCACATAGCCCTCCTTTGTAAACTTGATGGCATTGTTGAGGATATTGATCAGTATCTGCTTAATCCGTCCCTCGTCCCCCCTGTAGCTGCTGGGAAGCGTATCGTCGCATTCATACTTCAAAATCAATCCCCGTTTGGAGGCCGCCATGTCCATCATTCCCACCACCTCGTCTACTACGGTTTTCAAGTGGTAGTCCGCTTCCACCAGTTCCATCTTACCCGCCTCAACTTTAGACAGATCCAGAATGTCGTTGATGATAGCCAGCAGATTCCTGGCCGCCGACTGCACATCCTTGGAGTGGGCGTAGATAGTAGGGTCTTTGCACTCTTCCATGATGATTTCATTCAGCCCGATGATGGCGTTCATGGGAGTGCGGATTTCATGGGACATGTTTGCCAAAAACTCGCTCTTTGCGATGTTCGCCTTTTCCGCCTGCTGCCGCACTCTCTTAATCTCATTGATATAGGCCTTGATGTCCGTCATATCAAGAATCAGAATGACGCACCCCTTCTTCCGGCCGTTTTCGTCAATGATCTGCTTGCTGTGGCACTCATAGTGCTGCCCGTTGATCGAAAAGCTCCAGGGAATATCCTCATTTAGCATCTCCTCCCGAAACTCATCCAGCACCCGGATATTTTCCCCCAGCTTATGGAAAGGCAGGCTGGTAAAAATATGGGAGGCCGCCCGGTTATAGCTGATCAGTCTGTCATGGTCGTCCAACGCGATCACGCCGTCGCCCAGACTCTCCAGCACCTTCTCCGCAGCCAGATGGCGAAAATCGTAGCTGCGGCGGCCCCACACCACAATCACCACCATGGACATGGCGATCGCCAGCGTTACCGGGGTGAGGTCGAACACCTGAATCAGCTTGAATACGTAGGCTGCCAATACCACAACAGGCAGAGAAGAAATCCCCAGAATCGTCCAATACTGACGGCTGATCTGCTGATCCGAGCGCAGACGCACCGACCGCGCCAGAGTATGTATGGAAAGCATATAGGGAATTACGATACGGGTAATCATAAAAAGGATATACAGAGGGCCGTAAGAAATACTGACATAGTGAAAACCCTCTGCCGTGGAGAGCCATTGCACTTCCCGGTAGAAAAGGCCGTTCCAGTTAAAAAGTACTGTAGGCAGCACAAAGAAGTTGATAAAGCCCAGGCCATGCAGCAGCTTTTTAGGCGGACGGACATAGCAGTAAGTGTATGTAAACCAGCAATAGCACAGCGGAACAAAGGCGGAGCCCACGTTTTCCACCGTCACAGCCGTCATGGCAGCCTCCACAGTGGGAGCAATCAACTCCAAAAGATAACCCACATTCTGCACCAGCGAACCGGCCATAATAAAAATCAACAGCTTTTGCTCCCGGGCTCCGTCTCCGTTGATCAGAAGAAGCAGTGCCACGAGAATCAGGCCTATACCAAAAAACTCCAACCCAATAACAAAACTTACCATTTTTGTTCACCTATTCCGTGTCTTTATTTTGTGCTGGTTATCCGCGCAGGGCAGTTTTTTCCTTTATTAACCATAATATATTTTCCGGGCGATGTCAAGAAATAGCCAATCCGGCAAACAGGAGCCTGCCCTTTCGGGCAGCCCCCTGTTTTATCGTAATAGCTCAATTATTTTTAGTAGAATATCTGTGCAATCGGCGAGGTCTCATTGATAATCAAAGTCTTATTGTCCCCCCTCATAGTCGCCTTTGCTGCGTCCAGGGAACGGAGGAAAAGGTAGAAATCCGCCTTTTCCGGGTCATTGTAGGCGTCGCTCAGAATCCGCATGTACTCCGCCTCGCCCTTACCGATAATCTCCGCCGCCTGGGCGTCCGCCTCGGACTGCATGACGATAATCTCGGCAGTGGTATTATTGGAAATCTCTTTCGCCTCTTCCTGGCCTTCGGCCTGATATGTTGCCGCAATGTTGTTCCGTTCGGAAATCATGCGCTCATAAACCGCGCTCTTGTTCTCGTCAGGAAGATCCAGGGATTTGGTCTCCACCGCAAGCAGGGTGATCCCATACTGCTCCAGGGTATCGCCAATGTTCTCCATAATAGTCTGGGTAAGCTGGCCGTCCCGCCCGCTGATCACTTCCTCCTGGCTTAAGCTGCTGATCACATTTTTCAGGCTGTTGTACACAATATTGTCGATCCTGAATTCTGCGTTGCTCTTCTGGGCGCTTAAAGTCTGGGTATACTTGTAAGGATCCTCGATACGCCAGAGCACAAAGCAGTCCGCGATCATGGATTTTTTGTCCTTGGTCATCACGTCGCTGACCGCCAGATCGTACAAAAGCACTTCGTTCTGTATGGTTTCCGCCGTCTGGATAAACGGAACCTTAAAGCTCAGTCCCGGCGTCTTGCGGACACTCTCAATTTTTCCAAACTGCTTGATGATCGTATATTCATTGGGGTAGGTCACCACAAAGCTGCTCTCTGCCACCACGATTGCTGCCAATAAAACAAATGCCGCTATGATAAGACGAGATTTTTTCTTCATAATTTTTCCTTCCTTTCCATAATTAATTTTCAATCTTTATTCCCCAGCCTCTTCTTCTGCGCTGTCTGCATCTTTCTCTGCCCCGGTGCTGCTCGAAGACGTATTCCCTGAGGAAGCATTTCCGGCCCGGCCGCCTCCTTGGAACGTGCTTGTAGCTGAATTGCCTCCCTGAAGGCCGCCTGCCCCTGCTCCGTCTCCGGCGCTTTGCGCAGATGTACCCGTAAAGGACTCCAAAGGAAGCATGGTCTGGGTGGTTCCGTCGCTGCGTTCAATAATCACCTTCATATCCGGAAGGATCTCCTCCATGGTTTCATAAAACATTCGCTGCTTGGTGATCAGGGGATATTTCTGGTACTCCGCGTAGAGCTCATTGAGCCTTGCCACCTGGCCTTTTGCTTCGTTTACCCGCTCCTCGGCCTGGGCCTGGGCCGTCTTCACCGTCTCATCCGCTGCCGCCCTGGCCGCCGGAATGTCCTCATTTCTCTTCTGATTCGCCCTGTTGATGGAGGTTTCCTTTCCCTGCTTGGCATTCTCCACATTCTTAAAGGCGTTGACCACCTCCTGGGTAGGGGGCTCCGCATCCTGAATGGTAATGTGTACCAGTTGGATTCCAATGTCCTCCTCATTCAGACGGGAAATAATCTTATCCTTGATGGAAGCCTGTATCTCATTTTTCCCGGTGGTGATCACACTGTCCACGTCATAGAGGCCAATGGTATCCCGGATATAGCTTTGGGTCAGGTTCTTTAGGATGGATACCGGGTTTTCCGATGCATACAGATATTTCGTGGGATCCGTCACCCTGTACTCCACATAAAAGTCCACATTGACGAAATTGTAGTCTCTGGTGATCATAAAGGATTCGCTGGCCATATACTCGTCTGTCTCCTTGTTAAAGCCTATGGGGAAGCCGTTGATGGTCTTGGGGACTCTGGCCAGCCGCTGGATATAGGGAATCTTAAAATGAATCCCGGACTCCTCCACCACCTTCGGCACTCCAAAGGTGGTGATCACCGCATATTCATTCTCCTTCAGAGAATAAATGCTGCCTGCCAGGAGATAGAGAACCACAAAAACCCCTATGATTCCTCCTGCCAGCCCTTTTGCTTTGGCCTTCGCCTGTTTGATCCTCTGGTTAGGCTCTTCATACACGTTGTCGTTTTTCTTTTTCCTGAACATACCTTTTCCTCCTTTTGTTCCGCTGTGGCTTTGGCACTTTTTATTATGTAAAAAAAGACCTTTACCACAGCATACATGCCATGACAAAAGTCTTGCTACAGTTTAAATTTTCTGATTCGAATCGGATGCTTCCATCGTCCTGACGACTCGAATATACCTTGCGGTATCAGCTACTCCCTTTTATCGGTTGAGATTATATTAGCACATTGTTAATTTTTTGTCAAGGCATAATCGAATATTCTATTTCCTTTTCACATACAATTTTTTAACCTCCCTCCTGCAGGTATTTTGTCCATGAAAAAAATCTGCTATTTTTTCACTATACTCATACTGGCCCTTCTCCTTATCCTGGTCTGCCTTATTAAGAGCAGACAAAATCAATCTCTGGAAAGCCCAGACAGCCCCCTTGATTCTCTGTCCCCGCGCTCAAATGAAGCCGCCATTGAAGTGGCTGCCGGCGCCAACGGGGAATATATCAAGTGGGTAGATTTCAACGTCACCTACGAAGCCCTCTGCGCGGCCTACGATCTGGATGTGAACAGCTATGACAGCCCGGTGCGTCTGAACTGGATCGAGCTGCTGGCCTACGTGGGTGCGAAGGAGGGCGGTTCCTTCGGCAAAAAAAGTGTTTCTCTGCTCCAAAAGCTGGCCGATGAGCTCTCCCAGGGCAAGGCCACTCTGGAAGAACTCACCAAGGACATGAAATATTATAAATATTATTATGAAGCCTACGAAGCCGTGCTCGGCGGAATGGTGGGGGAATATGAAATTGAGCAGGAAGCCGATGACGGCAGTAAGCAATGGAAAAAGGTCTATGGCCTCAAGGCCTTTTCTCCCATTGCCAAAGGCTTTGAATACAGCGATTATGACGATTTCGGCTCCTCCAGAAGCTATGGCTATAAGCGTCCCCACCTTGGGCATGACATGATGGGGCAGATCGGCACACCCATCATATGTGTGGAATCCGGCTACGTGGAGGCTCTCGGCTGGAACCAGTACGGCGGCTGGCGGATCGGCATCCGAAGCTTTGACGGTAAACGCTACTACTATTACGCCCACCTGCGTCAAAACTTTCCCTATGCACTGAATCTGGAGGAAGGCAGCGTGGTCACTGCCGGGGACGTGATCGGTTATATGGGCCACACCGGCTACAGCACCAAGGAGAATACCAATAATATTGAGACAGTCCATCTCCACTGGGGATTACAGCTCATTTTTGACGAGTCCCAAAAGGAGGGCAACAATGAAATATGGATCGACTGCTATGCCCTCACCCGCTTTCTTTACAAAAACAGATCTCTCACCGAAAAAAATCAGGAGACTAAGGAGTGGTTCCGGCATTTTAATATGAAGGATCCGGCCGTGGAGGAGTATAAGCAACGCCCCGCCGATACCCCGCCCTCCGCTCCCTCTGCGCCCGCAGCCCCTTCCCAGGCCAGAATAAACGATTTCGGCTGGTGAAAAAAGCCGGCGGCCGTTTTCTTTTGAAAGATGATATAACTTTATAAGCCAGAGATGACATAATCTGTATTGCTGTGATAAAATGAATCAACAGATGATCGCAGGTGAGGAAAATCCGGATCGTGCTCCCACTAAAGCGGACAGAAAGGAGTCAGCGTGAATAAATACGAAAAAACAATCCGGCAATGGGATGAAATATTTGCCTCAAAAAATACTGCCATACCACAGCACAAAAACAGCGGCAATACAGAATTCGACAAAAGTCTTTTCTGGCTGATACAAAAAGCAGATTCAATTATCGATTTCGGCTGTGCCGATGGAAATCTGCTGTTTTTGTGCAGTCAATATGGTACTGTCAGACATATCGGAATTGATCTTTCCTCCCAGGCAATTGCCAATGCCAGAGAGCGGCTGACTGATGTTTCCGGGCAGCAATCCTTTCAATTTACCTGCGGCGGAACAGAGGCCTTACAGGATCTGGAATCTTCCTCCATGGATGCCGCTATTTTGTCAAACATTCTTGATAATTTGTATCCAGAAGACGCACACTGCGTTCTGACACAGATGAAACGGATACTCAAACCCAAAGGCAGACTTCTGGTAAAACTAAATCCCTGCCTGAGCGCCGAACAGATTTCGGAGTACAAAATCAAGCCAATCGGAGAAAATCTGTACGATGACGGAATGCTCCTTTGGAATAATCCCACCGAAGAGTGGGACAGGATATTGGAGCAGTATTTTAGACGGAACAAATTTAAGACAATCTATTACAAAGAGCTGGATCTGTATCAACGCCTGTATGAATTAGAGCGCACCTGAAAGTTGCTCTGATCCGATTTTAGAGACAGCCGGCGAACCCGCCATGATTAAGATCACAGGAGGAAATTTCCCATGGAATGGATGGATGGAAAAACACGCTGCAGATGGGCAAACCCGGACAATGCCCTTTATCTACAATATCACGATAAGGAATGGGGCGTCCCCGTTTATGATGACCATAAATTGTTTGAAATGCTGATCCTGGAATGCTTTCAGGCCGGGCTGTCCTGGGAGTGCGTATTGAATAAAAGAGAGGCTTTCCGCAAGGCCTTTGACGGGTTTGACTTAGACAAGGTCTGCAACTACGACGAAGAAAAAATGGAAAACCTGCGCCAGAACCCGGGCATTATCCGAAACCGGCTGAAAATCCGGGCCGCAGTGAACAACGCACGGATTTTTCGGGAAATTCAGAAGGAGTACGGAAGTTTTTCCGCTTATCTCTGGCACTGGACCGATGGGAAGGTAGTCTGCGAGAAGGATGCCGTCAGCTCCCCTCTTTCCGACGCCATATCGAAAGACCTGCAAAAACGGGGCATGAAGTTCGTGGGAACTGTGATCATTTATGCGTATTTGCAGGCGGTGGGGATGATCTGGTCCCATGAGGACGGGTGTTTTCTGGAGAAAGGGAAAAAGGTGTAAATACGCCCTAAATCCACGGTTTGGAAGAAATCTCAATTTTGTTTAACGCCCCCCGGCGATAAGAGTAACCGCTCACAGTTTGCCAGCCGCAGCGATTACCCTTATTCATCTGATTGAAACAGACCGGAAGCTTTTTTCATTAACCACATTTGAAAGGAGCTTTTTATGGACAAATTAGAAACACGTAGAAATGGTAACTCTATTAATGTATTCCCGGACGAAGAAACGTTCCAGAAGATTTATGGCGAATGTCTTGAAAAGAACATCCCGCCAGCATGCGGGGCTGTTCAAAACAATTATCATGACATGAATGAGTCGTTCAATGCATATCTGGAATCCATCCAGGAGCATATGTTCCGCTATGCTTACCAGTGCGGCTTCGAGGCGGCTTTAAAAAAAAGATAGAAAGCGGCTTCCTGTGAGCCAGGCCGCTTCCCCTGATAAAGCTGGAATCTGTCACCGACAATGCAGAGCGACATATGTAATACATTTTCGTATAAACTGAGTTCTCTGCTTGAAAGCATAACATTAAACTCCGTACATTCGGGATTTACGGAAATACCGGTAACGTTCGGGTAAAACTCCTTATCGGCAAGTACCTGATTAATTCTATCCTCAATCTGCGCCGCCGCAGGCGGCACAGAACGTTACCCCAACCGCTAACAACAGAACCGAAATTTTTCTCTTTTTATTACGCATACTATTTCTCCTGAAATATTCTTTCAATTGATTGAAGTCAAACAGTCGCCTTAATCCAAAAGCCAGTCCACTACATTGACGACTTTAATTCCGTCATAATTTCCGGTCGAAAAACGATCCAAGGTCAAAACGATTTTCTCATAATTATCATGAATACTTCGCAACGGCCTCATTTCCCGCTCGAAAGTTTCCTTTGCCGTCATATCAGCAGTGACCTGATAATAAGTGATTACGTCCTGCCTGCGCGCAACAAAATCCACTTCCGCAGAACCGTACTTTCCGACTGCCACTCTGTTTCCCCGTCGGAGCAGTTCAAAAAACACGATATTCTCAACCGAAAAGCCCAAGTCGTAATACTTCCTCGGCAAAATATGATTCCGAAGTCCTAAGTCAACCATATACATTTTCTTATTGACCTTCAAAAGCTGCTTTCCGACAATATCAAACCGCTCTGCAGAATAAAAAACAAACGACTCCGTCAATGCTTCCACATAGTCGCTCACCGTGTTCGGTGATACCTTTCTGCCGGAGGAAACGAGATAATCTGTAATACTTTTCAGAGAGACAGGGCTGCCGATCACGCTTGCCAAATACCGCGCAATCGTCTTCAGCAATGCAATGTCCGTAATTTTCCGTTTTCCGGCGTCTCTTTCCTTTCTTGCCTGACGTTCTTCGATATCCCTGACAATAACCGTATTATAAATGCCTTCAAGATAGACATCCACCTTTTCATCTGTCCGATCCATTACTGCAATATAGGGAAGGGCGCCGCTTTTCATATATTCCGAAAACGCCTGCTCTGTTTGCATCCCGGTGGCTTGCGTATATTCCCGGAAGGAAAGCGGCAGCATCGAAATTTCCACATACCTTCCCGTTAAAAGGGTCGCCAGTTCTCCGGAAAGCATATATGCATTGGAACCCGTAATATAAATATCAATATTGTCCTTTACATATAAACTGTCCACGGCCTTTTCAAATGACATCACCTTTTGGATCTCATCCAGAAAGATATAAGTCATTTTTCCGTCGCAAAGACGCTCTTTTATATACCGATAAAGGGCCTGGTAGTCAAGCAGCGGCTCATTTTCCAGTTCTTCAAAATTAATAGAGATCATCTGCTCCCGGGCAATTCCCTCTGCCAGCAATTTTTCCTGGTACTGCTTTAAAAGAGTTGATTTTCCACAACGTCTGATTCCCGTTACAACCTTGATGACCTGCTCGTCTTTCCAGGACCAGAGCTGTTTTAAGTATTCTTTCCGTTCCACCATTTCCAAGCCCTCCTTTATCCAAATATAGCATATTTTATGTGGAAAATCAAATTTTATTCCCGTTTTGGAATTTTAAACCCAAGGAATTATAACCTAAATTCCGCATTGAATTATAACGATGAGGGGACAGGGGCTTTCAAATTAAACGATAAAACCTATAAATATCCTGCCTTCCATTGCTTTGTCCGAATGCATCGGCAGTCTTTCCAGATCAAACTCATTTTTTATGTTGTCAAAAGACTTTTCTGCCACGTCTTTTGTCCGGTATATATTCAAAATATATTCAGGATCCAATGTCATTAAGTTAAGCTGATTAATAAAATCTCATCTTATGGTCTAACTCAAATTTTTCAAAAAGTTTTAGAAAAGGTATTGACATAGGGCTCAAAATGTGCGGCCGCTCTCGCTACTGATTGTATTTAATGAGGTAGCGAGAGCGGCCCTTGGATTGGGACATTTCAACATTCTTTATCCAAGGAGGTACATTCCATATGCCGCATAACAAAATCAAAGATGCCTTTTTATCTGCCGTGAATTCCGTTATCGCAGATCCGGAGCAGTTTGCTGTCAATCCGGAAAAGGATTTCACCAGACAGCGGAAAATCACACCGGACACCCTTATTTCCTTTCTTGTCTCTAAAGGCTCTTCTTCTGCCAGGGTGGAGATGCTGGACTTCTGGGGGCTGGACCAGGAAATGCCATCCCTTCCCGCGCTGAACCAGCAGCGCGCGAAACTTAAGCCCGAAGCTCTGGAAGCCGTCCTTGCGGGTGTCAACGATTCCGTCAGCAGGCTGGCGGGCTTCCCCACCTCAGACGACGGATACCGCTATCTGGCCGCCGACGGCTCCACCACCACTTTTTTCAGCAGCCCAAAACTGGCTCCCCCGCAGTATTTCTGCTCGCCCGGCCACTCCTCCAGCGGTGTCTACTGCATACATATCAATGCTTTTTTTGACCTTGACGCACACATCTATACGGACGCTATCCTCCAGCCCGTGCATGAAAAAAACGAATTTGGTGCATTCTGTGACATCGTGGACCGGCACGGGACACTCCCCGGCAGGAAGAATGTCTACATTGGCGACAGGGGCTACTGCTCCTACAACAACATGGCACATGTGGTGGAACAGGGGCAGTATTTCCTCTTCCGTACAAAGGATATCCATTCCAAAGGCCTGGTCGGAAATTTTGAATTCCCGGAAACGGAATCCTTTGATATTGACGTGGCTGTCACCCTGACGCGGAGCCATTCCAGGAAAATTTCTGTCCCCCCAGGAACCTACAGACGTTTTGTTGACCAGGCGTCCGCTTTTGACTTTATCGAATATGGCTCCCTCGGCACATATACGCTTACTTTCCGTATCGCCAGGTTCCCCATCGGCGATGGTTCCTACGAATGTGTCGTGACGAACCTCCCAAGGGAAGAATTTCCTCCCGAAAGGCTCAAGGCCCTCTACCATAGGAGATGGTCCGTTGAATCCTCGTTCCGCAAGCTGAAATATACGATCGGCCTGAGCAACTATCATTCGTACAAGCCAGAATATATCAAACAAGAAATATGGGCAAACCTTATTGCGTATAACATAACGGAAATGCTGGTTAACAGTGCCGTCATCGAAAAGAAGGAAACAAAACATGAGTACAAAGTAAATTTCACTATGGCTGCACATATTTGCAGGGTCTTTCTCCGTCTGTCCACGGAGAAAGACCGATACAACGTGATGTTCTTGCTGCAGAAAGAACTGATCCCCATACGGAATGAACGCCATTACCCAAGACTTCAGACAGCTCATTTCCGTAAGCCGCGATACTTTATCTATAGGGCAGCCTAAGCATCTATATCATTATACCATTTTTTAGGCAGAGGGGAAATCTGTCTATTTGGCATACCCCAAATGTGTCTGCGGCCGCCAACATTAGCCTATGGGGAAGCTGAGCATCCTGTTTTTGCCATCTTTCCCGCAGTAAGCCTTATGTTGTTGGTGCTAACTTAATGACATTGATTCAGGATCTTTACTGTCATTGGTCAGGATAACAAAGTATCCTGTCAGTTCCAGCTGTTCCCTGATGAAATCCTCTTTCCGGTCCTGGAGGCCATCCAGGAGCATATGTTCCGCTACGCTTACCAGTGCGGCTTTGAAGCGGCACTGAAAAAAAAGGTAGAAAGCGCTTCCACCTCTTTGTAAGCGGTATGGTTCCATTATACCAAACAGATCCCCGGATGTAAAAAACTCCTGCAATCAACCTCTCTAAGTTAATTGCAGGAGCTTATAGTTTTTCTGTTAATCAATTTCCCTTGAATTGATTGTATTGAAAACTTCTCCGGTACTTTCATCAATATAATTCACCACAGTCATCAGTTCGCTTTCCTGCTTCCCCTGATAGAGCTGAAATCTGTCGCCGACTATGCAGAGCGACATATGTAATACATTTTCGTATAAACTGAGCTCCCTGCCTGAAAGCATGACATTAAACTCCGTACATTCGGGATTCACAGAAATGCCAGTAACGTTGGGGTAAAATTCTTTGTCGGCAAGTACCTGATTAATACTATCCTCAATCTGTGCCGCCACCTCACGGGCTTTTTCGGCCTGTTCTTCCCCACTTAAATGGTAGACCGGTTCCTCCGTTCTCTCTTCCGGATTAGAGTTCTCTTCATTAGAGTTTTGTTCATTTCCTTCCAACAGGTACTCTGGTACTTTGATGTCCCTGTCCGGCAGAGACTCAGCTATCTCTATGGAACCTTCCATGACAGCGTCTGTTTCATCCGCTCTTTCCGCTCTGCCGCAGGCAGTACATAACATCCCTCCGAGAACGAATAGCAGAACTGACATTTTCTTCTTTTTACTGTGCATACTACTTCTCCTGAAATATTCTTTCATTTTTTATCTTCCTCCGTAATTATTTTCGCACAATCAAATAAATCTGGCATGCATCTCACCTTATTTCTCAGAAGCGGGAATTCATTCCACAATGTCTCGTCGGTATAAACATTTTGCCCAACAAGGAAGCCTCTGCATTTGGTTTTCTCGCACAGTATGCAATCACGCAGCTTATCGCCGATCGCCCAGCTATTGGACAAATCAATTTTAAAATCTATGGCCGCCTGCTCATACATTCCGAGAGCCGGTTTGCGGCAAACACACATTTTCCTGTATTTGTCTATTTTCGCATCCGGCAAATGGGGACAGTAGTATACTTTGCTTATATGAATCCCATTCTCCTCTAACTCATCTGTCATCCACTCATTTAAATTGCTGAAATCATCTTCAGAATAATAACCCCGTGCAATCCCTGACTGATTTGTTACAATGATCAGGATATATCCCGCATTCTGCAGAAGTCTTAACCCGTCCAGAACTCCCGGAAGAAATACAAAATCCTCAATTCTGTACAAGTAATGTTTTTCAACATTTATGGTGCCATCCCTGTCTAAAAATACGGCCTTATTCAATGCGTCCCCCCTTCAATTGCCAGCCAATGTGTCTTCCGCCAATTCGCAAAGTATATGAATGATGCAAATATGGCTTTCCTGAACTCTAGCCGTTGTATTACATTTCACAACAATTGGAAAATCAACACAATCCTTGATCCTGCCTCCGTCTTTCCCCAGAATGGCCCCCGTTTTTGCTCCACATTCACGAGCCATCTTTGCAGCACGGAATATATTTTCAGAGTTTCCGCTGGTACTAATTCCTATAAACAAGTCTCCCAGCCTGACATGTCCCTGCACTTGTCTGGCAAAAATATCGTCGAACCCATAATCATTGGCAATTGCCGTCATAGTGGCAACATCCGCATTCAAGACTACTGCCGACCATGCCGTCCGTTCTTTTTGGAATCGCCCTACGATTTCACCTGCAAAATGAAGTGCATCCGACGCTGATCCGCCATTCCCACAAAGAACAAGCTTATTTCCCCGACGGATTACCGCAACAATTTCGTCCGCCAGTACAATCATCCTATTTATAAGCTCATTATCTCCGGCTATGCTCTTTTCGACATCAATCGTGTCCTTAATCCTCTGGATAACTAATTCTCTGCCTGTCATTCTTATCCCCCATCCCCAGTACTTTAAGCGTTTGCTTTTCTTAATCGATTGTTAAATGCTATTGCACCCTACTCTTTTCTATTGTCTTGGTAGTCGAATAACCCTCAATAAAAGAAACTGGAAAAAATTTTTTTGCAAATACCGCTTCCGGAACTTGATCAGCGGAATAATCTCCGCCCTTTATATGTACATCAGGAGCTATGAATTTGACTGCCCCCATAGGAGCCTCCTGCGCAATCTTTCGAAGTTCCGGGGTAAATCGCCCTATTTCCGCCTCAGTTACCATCCCATTATCCATAAGCGGATCAAACACCATAACCGCGTCCACGCAATCCAATGCCGCTATCACTGTGGCTCTATCCTCCTCTTTATTAATCGGACGGCTCTTTCCTTTGAGACGTCTTACAGAAGCATCCGAATTTACCATTACTACAAGGCGATCCCCATACTTTTTCGCTTCCTCCAGCAGGGAAATATGCCCTCTGTGAATAATATCAAAGCATCCGTTTGTAGTAACTACCGTTTCTCCCGCATTCTTCCATTGCGCCAGCAATTCCGCCAAAGCTTTTCTCTCATTCATGCGGAAAACTTTCTTCCTCTTATATCCTGTGCCTTCATGAATTGTCTTTTCCACTTCATGAAGGTGAACAGCGGATGTTCCGACTTTTCCGACCTGAATGCCAGCAGCAAAATTCGATAATTTCATTGCCTCTGTAATGTACATTCCATTTGCCAGCCCAGCCGTCAGATAGGCAATCGTTGTATCACCAGCACCTGTCACATCATAGACCGATTTTCCCGCTGTATCCAGCCGATACACAATTCCTTTTCCAACAAGAAGCATCCCCTTCGCCCCGCAAGTTGTAAGAACAAAATCGCTTTCTGCTCTCTCCATCAGATATTGTGCTGCCTCGATAATCTTCTCATTTGTAGATACCGGCATCTTTGTCAAGCTCTGAAGCTCTTTCTGATTTGGTTTTAGCAGATAGGCACCCTTATACTTTTCAAATGCAGGATCCTTGACATCCACAAGGACTTTTTTTCCATAAAGTTTCGCAGCACCTATAATCTTCTGTGTGAATCCGTCGGTCAGCAGGCCTTTCATATAATCCGATAAAAGAATCATGTCAAAATCATCTACAACACTTTCAAATGTTGAGAAAAGCCTTTCCGATACATCTTCTGATATTTTCTGTCCTTCTTCAACATCCAGCCTTAATACCTGCTGATTATTTTCAGCCAGAAATCTGGTTTTTGTAATCGTCGGCCTGTCCCATATACTGATCAGCGAATCGTTTACCCCTGTCTCAGAAAACAGCTCTTTCATCCTTTTTCCATAGCTGTCATCACCGATCAATGCCATAATAGAAACAGCCTGTCCTGCAGCCGCCAGATTCGCAGCAACATTTGCGGCTCCTCCTAAAGCATATCTTTCCCCCTGCTTCTTAAATACCGGTACAGGCGCTTCGGGAGATATGCGTCTGACCTCACCGGTATAGTAAGTATCCAACATCACATCACCCACCACGAGAATATTTTTTTTATGAATTCGATTTAATAATTTCATACATCAGCTCCCAATAATCCAAACTAAGCGTTCCCCGCTTTCCTTTTACCGAAGAATTCCTTCACGATTTTTTTCAGCTCATCCCATCCAAATCTCACAGTATCCCCCAATCCCAGCTCCATCTCCCGATGCGCCTTGCGTGTCCAGTACCACATATTAAAAACCATCTGGCTTATCAGCTGGGCAAGAATCATCCCCCATACACCCATACCCGCTTCCAGCATTATCACTGTCAGCAATACCCCGGCGAAAGAAGATATAATGAAGCTCCAGACATACGGAATCCTGTTCGTGCAGGAAAAATATGATGTATAGCAATTACGAAACTTTAAAATGAACTGATAAATCCCAACCCCCAGCATTACTGCTGCAGTTGGTGTATTGTTTGGCTTAATAAGGCGAATGACCGGCAGTCCGACCGTAAGGATAACCGTAAGCCCTATGGTATACAAGACTGCATAGGAAACTACTATAAGTGACATACTCCTGCGCATCGCATCCTTATTGTTGGAAATATAGGCCGACTGCAGAACAGGCTGGTTCGCGCTGTAGAGCGCACCCGCAACATTGGACAATACCGTTGCAAGCTGTACCGCCAGAGAATATATTCCTGTAATGCCCAACGGCAGATAAAGCGGACTCAAAAGCGTACATGCCTGATTCGCAAGATAATTGGACAAAGTTACAATCCCTTCCTTGCCAGCATTATGCCAGACGATCAGAAATAATTCCTTCACCTCAGTGCCTGAAGTGTGTTGTGTAACGCAGTCCAGCCCTTTCCCGATTCCCCGGAATCGTAAAAAAGCACGCCTGCTCAGTATCCTGAGTACAAAACCGTAGGCCAGATACGCTGCTCCTGTTCCGACAATACCAAACCCACAAACCAACAATACAATCGTCAGTATAATTTGAATCACTCTCGCCACTACCATCACCCGATTGGCATCGGTGATCGCCCCCACGCCACGGAGAAAAGAATTAAAGTAGCCATAATATAGATTAAGAAACACTGCCGCCACATAAAATCCCCAAGCGAACAAAGGCTCCCATCCCGGCAGTCCACGGGAAATATGGCGAATATAAAACGTTCCCGGTCCCACCATACAGATCAGCGCAAAACCAGACAGGAGCAGGAACACGTATCGGCAGGCAGTCATCGCTTTTTTCATCAGCGTGAAATTAGGTTTATCCCCCTGCGCAAATACGGCTCCCGTCTTTTTAAGCTCAGAAGCTCCGCACCAACAGTAGTTGATATTCCGTGCAAAGGTGGTACTAAACCCAAAATCGAACAACGCCGTTATCGCCGCGATGCTCTGGAATACGCTCCACAGACCATACATATCTTCACTGAGAAAATAGAGTATAAAAGGCAGCATGATCACGCTGGCCCCGACCGCCATAAATACACCTATATAACTCCAGATATAATCCTTGCTGTTGAGTTTAACGGCCATCCATTATTCCCTCCGCAACTAATCGTTCAATAAATTTGAGGAATTCATTAATGCACTACGGTATTGACGATCAATATCGTATGTATACATACTTAAATAAAGCACAAGCCATGTTGCAAAATATGTTGGACCAAAAATATACACTTCAACTGTTGCCATAAGTAATATCTCAAATAAGAAAAAAACAAATATCTTTGAACTCCTCAAATCCTTATTTCTTCCAAGTCTACGGCATACATAGAATAACCAGCCGAAGAATATCACCAGCAAAAAAACGCCTCCGTCTAACAATACCTGTAGAAATTGGTTGTGTGCATGCGAAAAGCCAGCCTTTCCAAATATCCTATCATAGCTTTTGGCAAGATATACACCATGTCCAAATACGGGATTATCTGCAATCATCTGCAACGTTTTGGGCCAAATCACGGATGCCCGGGAGGAAAGAGTCATTGTCTTGTTAAAAATATCCAAAAGTGCTTGGAATATAGGCAATTTACCCAATAGTGCAATAAAGAACACAAATATTACGTTAACTAATATGACTATAACTATGTACAAATAGCCACTTCGAAGCGGCTTTAATTCATACAAGCGAAAAACTATGAATAGTGTTAGAATGATCATTCCCACACTCAGCATTGCATTGTGTGAAAGAATTGTTTCCGTGACACCAATAAAAAGCATTGTAATAAATCTTATACTTTTCTTACTATAGCGCGAATCTAACCATTCCAGACATATGCATGGCACCATATAACACTGCAAGGATGACTTATATCCTAGAAACCAATTATAATAGCTATAAACATTCCCCTCATATGCTCCGGTCGGGTACAAAATTATATATATTAAATTGATTATAATAAGGATTTCCAGATAAACCCTCAACACCCGTATCAGTCGTATTAAATCATACTTACATATTTGAAGAATCAATAATGCAATTATTGCACTACTATAATTTCTCAGCCATCCAAATACACTTAACCCCCGGATCACAGTCAAAAGACCTGACACAAGGGGAAAACACAAAGCCACCAAAAATGCCTGATCGCATTTCCTTCTCATTAAAAGCGCTAAAAACCCTGCGGCAACAATAAAAATATACGCAATTTCATTTCCAAATTGTGGCCATAGGATT
>Ga0224740_10145_pt1 | contig 17888 bp, 16 predicted proteins | sample LIM_E_Water_Bulk_FD_161634 | JGI IMG/M metagenome (GOLD analysis project Ga0224740, IMG submission 161634) | Enriched cells from gastrointestinal tract of the lab mouse from Pacific Northwest National Laboratory (PNNL), Richland, Washington... | ecosystem: Host-associated > Mammals > Digestive...
CCCTGCCGTTTCTTTAACAGGCTCACCAGATACACGGATTCGGCTGTGGCCCCGCTTTTGGTCAATATAATTACCAAATCACCCGAATGTACCATCCCCATATCGCCATGTACTGCTGAATTCGTATGAAGAAAACCTGCATCCAGGCCCAGACTGAGCATAGTTCCCACAAACTTATCACAAATAGGCACATTTTTGCCAAGTCCTGACACCACAATTTTATGTCCCGCTTTCAAAGTCTGTTCACACTCAGTTATCAGGGACTTCATTTCCTCCATTCTTATGGATTTCAACGCATGACTGATAATCTTTTCATCTTCCTCAAAATAATCCAATCTGCTTTTATCTTCTTTATTCATGACAAAACATCCTCCAGATACCATAACCCATTATAGAACGCCCCACATATAGAATCATAATCTTCCCATGCGTATGTAGTCAGGCTTAACCAGACGACTGCCAGATACAGTTTCATCTGGTGTCTGGTAACTTCCCCTTCCAGCAGGCGAAAAAAGTCTCCTTCCAGCTCTTCCCACTGGTTAGAGTCGACTTTCATTGTCACTTCCTTTTCTTTGATAACTAGTTCAAATCTTTTTAAATTGAACTGGTCATAATTACTATATAAGGAATAATATAATTTTACCCAGTCATAAGCAACGTCTCCAAATATCTCAGTTTTTCCAAAATATCCTCTCGGATCGATGAGCATGGGAACTGTGTCCTTTTTCAGCATCATGTTGCTAAAAGTACAATCTCCATGGATCAGTTTGAATTCTTCTGGCATATATGCCATCACCATATTCTCCAGCTCTTCTCTGTGAAAAAACACATTCCGACATCGCTTTCCGTTAACCGTTACATACCTATCTCCCGCAAAAGGTACCAATCGGCGGACTTTTTTCAGCCGTTCAAAGGTTTTGGCTATGTAGGCATCGTAATAGCTGTCCCTGTCCGCCGGAATACTCCCTAGTTCATGAACCTTTTTCAAGCATTCAATGATCTGGGTCAAAATCCTTTTTTTTAAATCCAAAGGAAGATCCCTATATTCATAAAGGTTTTTTCCTTCTACACGTTCCATACAAAGAGGTTCGTAATCATAGATTGCCGGAATATTCTCAAAGCAAATGCCTTTCAGCTTTCTATACCAGGCTCTTTCCCGAACAGCCAGCTGTCTTCCCTGTTCGTCAATAGGTTCTTTGTAGAATTTGTCTCCTTCCACATGCACTCTGTTAAAGGGGCGGCATCTCGTCTTGGGAAGCTTGTCCCATTCACTATACAAACCGTATTCACGGGTATGCCATAGTTCTTGTTCTTCAAAGGTTATCCCCTGACTCTGCATCCATCTCACCAATTCCCCCTCTGCGGGAACTTCTGCCAGAACTGATTTATCATGAAAAATGAAATGTCCGGCAACCCCCTGGCCTCTGCTCATTTCTTCAGTAAACGTTCCGTTCTCATATTTCCAGCGGCAAGGAAAATCCTTGGCAATTCCTATGATATCTTTTTCCGACTCTGGAAACTCATACTCCTTTGGAAGAACCAGATCGCACCAGATAAGCATAAATCTCTGGTTATCTGGTATATAGGAAAGAGCCTCTGACAATCCTGCACAAGTACCTGTATGCCCCGTTGCACGAACCATCCTGTAATCTGTCTCTGCAAACGCTTTGAGATAGTTTATGAGCACGCCATATTGATAATCTCCAATAATGATGTATTTTTTATCTGGATATTTACGAAACAAATGAAAGATCATCGGCAGGTTATTAACTGGTACTAAAGCCTTGGGTTTATTCCTGGTCAGCGTCTCCATCCTGGTACCTTTTCCTCCTGCCTGAACAATAATATATTCCAGCATTTCTCCTCCTCCGTAAAACTCCTTGCCCATTTAATCCTTAAATTTCTTTTCGTTATACATTTTCATCTGACGATAAAGCTTTAGCTGCTTTTTTCCTGACCGGACATCTTCCATCAAACTCTGCAGTTCTTCCGTCAGATCATTTCTCTGGTTTTTTAAGATATTGAGCCGCATGTCACAGTCCTCTCTAAAATCCCCTTCTACATCTTCCCGTTCCCTCTGCTCCGTCATATGATAAATTTTCAATTCATTAATACTCAGTTTATCAATAAGACTTCCTATGGTTTCCATATTATCTGATCTCCTTTTTGGTATTATGAAGGAATATCTCGTCAATTTCTTCGATGAGATCATTCCTGTGCTGATTTAGGGGATTGATATTCCTAATTGCCTTTAAAACCACCGCATCCTTCATACTTCTCACCTTATCCTCCTCGTGCCACATCTCCGTATTGGTGATGACAAGCTCCTGAATTACCTTCAACGGATCATCTCTGTGTGAGTTTAAGGGTCTGATTCTTCTGATCTCATCTGTTACAATGATATAATCCTCCGGTCTGTTTGCGCTCTCCTTATGCCACCTGTCTATTTCCTGCCGAATAACCCAAGCTATCTCTTTTGCTGTATATTCTTTCATTCATAGTCTTCCTTTTCATTTATTTTCCAATCCTGTTATCAAATATTACTGCCACTTGGACAGCTTAACCGGATGATAATAAAGCACCTCTTCATCCCACGCGGCAAACAGCTTGTCTAAGGAGCAGCCATACTTATCTTCAAACCATTTCTTTTCACAGGACCAGTATTCCACCCCCCGCTTATTTATCATATCCTCTGTTTTAATATCAGAACATACCATCCTGATTGCCGTAGGTATTGCTATCTCCACAAACACTCCCATGGCTGCAAATACACCAAAGTAATGACATAGGCTTTTCATATCCCTGCTGCTTATAATCAAGAGATCACTATATCCTTTAAAAAGTGGATAGGGCATAGAAAGCCCATGATTAAGAAAAAGACATGGAATACACCATAAAAGCCGGAACAACGCTCCGATCCTCTTTCCTTCCTTCAGCTGTCTCTGCAGCATCCATTTCAGACTGATTCTTTGCTCAGCATCAATTCCCTTGTCTCTGCAAAACTGAAATGCCTCTGATCTGCCTGGTATCTGTTCCCTCCACTCTGTTCCGTTATTTTTTCTGAATGGCTGCAAAATCTGTTTATAGAGCCGTTCTGCTTTGACGCCTGATGCTTTACACAATGGTATGATTTCCTTAATATAAGAGTCTTTGTCCTTGACTTCAAAATACTCCCATACATTATTTTCATTGATAGAAGGATTTAAAACCAAATCGTCTCCGATGAAAAAATAGTGCTTATACTTTTTCGGTATCAATTCATATGCCTGCGCTATATAACCGCTGAATGTATAAGAAGAATCATATACCGTTATCACATGCACTCCTTCTGTTTCACCCCCCCCCTCAAAAAACGGCATCAATATATAGATATCTGAAAACCGCCTGCCATAAAGCTCTTTGATCTTCTTTATATTGGAATCATACCTGTGATTAAAAATTATAATCAGACAAACATCCTTCATCATTGTCACCATTCCATTCGTTCACAAAACACATTATCTCTTCTTCTCTCATGAATACTTTGCTCTTATTATATTTCTGATAAAAAAATCTGAAAGCAGGTATATTCGCCATTATGTCTTTCAGGCCTTTGCATATATAAAAATGGGACACTGCTTTCCAGAAAAGTATTCCCGCATGTATTTTCCCCATTCCATATTCTATAGATATCTGCCGATCCTCCGGGTAAGCAGATTTTACCGGATTATACGTGCTGATTCCTCCTACATTAAAAATAGTCAATGGATATTCAATAATTTGAAAAGATGCACCGCTTACAAAATATCTTAAAAGCAGTTCCCTGTCCATGGCGCAGTGGTATTTTAAAGAATACAGCCCGTATTTCTCATATGCATCTTTCCTTATGAATGTTGCTGGATGGGCAATGGAAGTATGCGTTCTCAGTTGTTCCAGATTTTTATCTGATTTAACAAGTTTACACCTCTCCTGATTTTTCCTTATAAGGCTTCCGGAAACCACATCGCTGCATCCGTCATACTGTTCTGCAAGAGCTTTTAATGCACCTCTGGTCAGTTCATCATCAGACGCGATAATTCCGATCAGCTCGCCCCCTGCGAGTTTAATACCTTTATTATAGGCATCTGCAATTCCTTCATCTTTTTCCGATATAATATTCGAAATAAAAGCTTCATATTTTTTTATAATCTCCAAAGTTCCGTCTGTAGAACCTCCGTCAACAATTATATACTCCAATCCATCATAATTCTGGGCCAGAATACTCATTATTGTCTTTTCAATTGTTTTCTCACCATTATACACGGGGGTGATTATGGACAGCTTCATAATTCCTTCTTTCCTCTATCGCTTTAAGGATCATAATAAAAATAAATAAATTCCCGACTGATATGATCAGTCTTTCAAATCCGGCTAATAGATTCATTGCTATGTAGCACATGATAATAGATATCGTAAATCTTTTTTCTCTTTTTTTCATCCGTATTTCCTTATTGCCAAAATAAAATCTGTACCAGCAAAAGGCGCCCCCATATCCGATCTCTGCCAATAATATGGCCAGATTGCTGTGTGACGTCGTTGCGCCTATTCCAAATCCGAAGAAAGGACGATGGACTGTAAGCTTTAATGTCTCCCATGTGCTAATCAGCCTTAACTGATTTGAACCATACCAGCCTGTAAAGTTCCTCCACGTTCCGTTAAAAACCATCTCCAGGGTTTTGTATGCATCTACAATCCGCCACAACATATAGTTTATGCTGTCAGACTTTCTTTTCAGAAGAAATCCTGTTAAAAACCCGCCGAGAATAACTGCAGCAACTACCAGGAAACGATTTCTTGAAAATCTGCTGCACTTTTCCATAAACATATAATGATCAAACACCGCCTTCATGATCAACAGAAATACGATACAGTACACCGCAGTAATTGACATGGATAATATCATCAATCCTAACGCCGTATACATCCATGGAAGAACTTTTTTATGACAGCAGCTTCTAACATATAAAAAAACACACAAAATAGATAATGAATATGCATAGGCGGAACCTTCTCTGGTCAGCCCCTGGAGCATATAGCCGTTTCCGCGAACCATGGAAACATCATACGTTGATTTGGTCAGTCCAAACAAACGGATTGTAATTGTATTAAAAATATCACTTCCGAATATATACCTGGATATTGCTTCAAAAATACCAACTGATAAAATCACTTTTACCCAGTAATACATTTTATCCAGAATTTCTCCCCACATCTCCATATTGATAAACATCTTCAAAAATGCAACAGATGTAGCTATGACAAATGTTTTTAAAAAAAACACTATATTTTCGGCTGCAAATCCGGCTTCCCTTAAGTAGTCGGTTCCCCGAATATACAGATCCCAGTTCGTTCCATTCGTTACCATCATCTCTTTATATGGAAAGATCATAAGACATCCCAAACCGATTATAACAATTCCTATATAAAAAAGATAATTCAGAAAAATCCTGCTGTTTATTCTTTTCTTTAAAACAAATTTCAATATGCCGTAAACTAATATCAATATATCTGTGAAATAAAAATAATCAAAATCAAATTTAAATCTCAGAAAGTATCCAATGCTCACACATGTATGTAAAATAATATCCAGAGCAATAATATGTATTATAAAATTGTCAAGGGTTCTTTGTCTGATCCAGCTATATATAACATAGAACATCAGCATAAAAGAGATGACTGTCATTTTTCTTTACTCTCTGCTCCTTTTATTCTCTTTATTTATTGATAGTTTAATCATTTGATATAAAAGATAATTTTGTCTGCTCTTTGTTAAAGCCAGAGCTATCTTATATTTTGTTTCTAACGTGCATTTTCTTAATTTTATTCTTTTCCAGCATTGTCTCAGTTCCTCTTTGCAGCTCATTTTTTTTATAAAGCTGATACATGCGTCTGCTTCCTTTTTTTTATGAGAGACATAAATTTTTATTATCTTAATATAGTGATATAATGCACGGCAAGCCAGATATTCCTCTTCTGTCTTCGTCAGATCCATCCCTGCAATCCTGTTTATAGAAGCGAAATACCGTTCTTCCAGACCGGTATAATATTTATTCATAGCCGTTTCACAACTGATATAATATTCATACCATAGCTCATTAACAAGCACATATCTTGCATTTTTCTTTAATAATTCAAGATTGAAAACCATATCCTCTCCAATCCTAATATCAGACGGAAACTTTGTCTGGCCAAGCATACTTTTTTTAATTAGTTTACAGCAAGGTCCCGCAATCTCTACATCTTTAAGTTCCGGATAATCATAATGATTCCTTGTCAGTATAAGCTGAATTAAATCTTCATTTTTATAAAAAAACAGCACCCCCTCCTTGTGAATCCTCTTTTCTTCTGTTCTCCCGTCTCCATATTTCTTACAAAGACATCCGCTCAGAACATCAACCTGGTTCTCTATCATCCAGTGAATCCAGCCTGAGTAATCTGCTTTTATAATTCTATCATCTGCATCTGCAAACATAATGATATTTCCCTGAGCCAGACAAATCCCCTGATTTCTTGCACAGGAAACCCCTTGATTCTCCTGACGGAAATAATGACCTCCATAATTATCACAGATATTTTTATATTCTTTTGATTTTATTTTATCGCTTCCGTCATCTATGACGATCATTTCCCGATTTATATTGATGCCTTCCACGATACTTATTATACACCTTTCAAGAAGCTCCGGTTTTGCATTGTAAACCGGAATAATCACAGACAGTGTATTCTCTGTTTCCATTTTATTTAATAAGAACTCCTTCCTGGCTTTCCGAAAGTTTTTGTATTATCTTCTTTATCACAGCCCTTCCTTTGTTTGCTTTTTTTCTTTGGTAATCAGACCATCTTTCTGCATAAGTAAGGAACCCCTCTCTCCCGGTCAAATCCGCCATAACATACAATAATTCTATGTGTAGCCTGTGATATGCGGGACTTGCTATTCGTCCGCTTTTGTCGTAACAGGACCAATATCCCAAATCATAATCTTTCAAATCCTTTTCCATAGTGATAACACTGTTCCAAAACAGCTGCCGTACCATGCTGTCATCTGTTAAAAGAAGATAATCATATAAGCCAAATAAAGAAAAAATCCAGCCGTTCAGTACACTTCTTTTTTCCCCTCTTTGATCCGGATATTCTTCAAAATAATAATTTTCTCCTTCAATCAAAAGAGTCCCTCCATCCCCTATAGTTCTCAGCATAAAACTCATGGCTTTTCCTGCAGCATCTATCCAAATGTTTTCCTTTGTCAATATATATGCCCTGGCCAATACAGAAACAGCCTCCCCCTGCCCCATTGATGAAACTGTATAGTTTGAATATCCTATTGGGCCAAAGCAGTCCCAGGAACCATCTGATCTTTGATTCTCAACTATCCATCTGCAGTGATTGAGAAAGGAGGAACGTATGGCTTCACTTTCTTCTTTTAAATACAAATCCCACAGTCCCAGTGCATATTGAAAAATACTGATAGGAAAATAGACTCTTTTATTTCCCTCAATTATGTTCATTGCAATTCCACCATCGTCAAGAATCGTTTCTTTATTGACTTTTCCAGTCAAATCATTATAATAACCGGCTATCTTGTCTTTTTTATATAATCCCCCTCTTTTCTGATCAATGGCCAAGGTATTTTTACCGGTAATCATACCTACCCAGCGGCTTATCAAAGCTGCTTTTCCTCTTACATTCATATGTATTTCTCCGATATCTATTGTAAATGATAATTTCTGCTCAGATAATCATACATCTTATGGTAATTCCTGTCTGCCTGAAAATGCTGTTCCCAGTATTCCCTGCATGCCCTGCGGCTTATGAGAGTGTCTCTGTTTTCATACATTCTTTTAATTGTCCTGGCAAGCTCCTCATTTGTAAATTCAGACGGTATTAAGAATCCCGTTAATCCGTGAATGACGATTTCTGATGTTCCGCCAACGTCTGTTGCTATAACAGGGATTCCAAAGCTGATGGCTTCCATAATAGACACCGGCAGTCCTTCGCTGCTGCTAACATTAATGAACAGATCCACAGGCGAATTTCTATAGATCTCCAAAACCTTGGAGTTTGGAACTGCTCCTGTAAATGTACAAGTTATACCATGCAGCTCTGCCTCTGCCTTTTTCCTGATTTTTTCCAATTTGCTTCCTCCTCCCATATGAATCCACTCAATTCCTCTGTTGTCAGCTTTCAGTAAGGAAAGTGCTTCGATAATTCTGTGTATTCTTTTTACAGGCTCGATTCTGGAACAGCTTACAATTCGAAAAGCTCCGTCTCGGCTTTCCCTGGAAAGTCCATAATCTTTCGTTCCTAAAAAAGCAGTTTTTATATGATCTTCAAAAGCGGCAAAAGCTTTTATCAAATACTGGCTTCCATGGTTTGAGCAAGGAAATACATTTTCATATTCCTGAAGAAACAATCTACGATAAGGAAGATAGTTTAATCGGTTTTTTTCCTGATAAAGATCATATCTGTGAGCCCTGGTGAACTTATATACAGGTTTATTCCCCTCTGTAATCAACAATCCGACCCTTGCAGTTACAAACAGCCAATAGCTATAAATGGCATATGGTTTTCCATAAACATTATCGGTATAACCTTTATCAACAATATAATCATAAATTGCACGACTTTTTTTCTCAAAATATGCCAAAAAAATCTTCTGAATCAATCCTCGGCATTCTGTTTTTTCGGAATTAAATACCTCATCAGCAGAAAAAAGATATCTTAGTCCACATAAGATATTTTTTACTTTTGACCCTCTGGGCACTTTAAACGCATTTACATTTTGAGGGAGTTTTCTTACAACATCCTCCTTTATTCCCACTTCACATGCAATGATTACGATATTTTCAAAATATTCCGATGCTGTTTCTATCTCATTTTCGATAAATGCCTCACCTTTTCCAAATGGGTAATATTTTGTAAACATCAGTAAATTCATATTTTTCTCTCCTGCCAATATATATTCTCTTCCAGACAGCAAGAACAGCATATCTTATAAAGCAGTAACAGCTGAAAGGGAAAGAAAGCTTTTCTACTTTTCTGTATAAAAACCAGATACCTTTTACAGCTTTCAGCTTGTTGCTGGACAAAGAATGACTGGTTCTTCGATACTGAGCCAAGACTTCTTCCATCCCATAGCATTCATATCCGGCTTTCAAAATCTGAAGCCAGGTGGCCGCATCTTGTCGTCTTCTAAGGTCTGGCATCATCAGATATTTTTTATCAATCAATTCTGTGTCCACCATAATTCCCACTGTTTGAAGGAGATTGTTAGTTAAAAAGCCAAGATAATCGACTTTTTGCAGCATATGCACTTTTTTATTTAAAGGTTTTCCCATATCATTTATCACTTCATAAGAAACACAGGAAAATCCGCACTTGCTTTCAATCATAAACGTCACTTGTTTTTGAAGTTTATCCTTCATCCAAATATCATCTGCATCTAAATATGCAATAAATCTGCCGGAAGAATACTGTAAGGCTCTGTTTCTCGCCTCTGCAGCTCCTTTATTCTCCTCCTGTCTCAGCAAATGAATACGCTTATCACACTCAGATGCTTTTTCTACAATAAGACAGGTCGCATCATCTGAGCAGTCGTCAACGATGATCATCTCCCAATTTTGATATATCTGTTCCCTGACTGACTCAATTGTTTTTTCAATATAATTTTCGCTGTTAAATGTCGGGGTAATAATTGATACCAGATCATTCATATTATCTGCCCCTTCCTTCCTGACTGCATATCTCCACCATTAATTCCCGTGCATATGTTTTCATACTGTATTTTAAATCTTTTGGGGTAGCTTCTTTGGTTATTCCCGCCATATCCCGGTATTTATTAAAAATTATTATTACCATTTTCATGGAAAGCGGCCTTCCCAGTTTCGATAAAAACATGTAGTCGTCATATCCTTCTCCATGTTCAAAATATGTGTGTTTTGCTATCCATTCCTCCATCTGTCTCTGGAGTCTTCGGGAAAATAAATAATCCGAAAAATTTTTTCCATTTTTCTTCTCGATCGTAAGAACAGCTGTCTTTTGATTATAGTCCCTGGTTTTCATCCTCAGTAACTCGCTGACTTCAATCCCATGGTAAAAAAGAAGTCCCATCATCACCTGATCTCTAAGACATACTCTTTTTCGAAAATCACTTTCCAAATCCATATATTCCTGGGAAATCGCCTGAAAAAATCTGTCAATCTCCGTCTTGTTAAGCAGTACCCTTCTATGTTCCTCATTTCGGATATTCACGTGCTTTATTGTATCCGTTCCCTCTATCATTCCCTGTGAGGCCAAATAGGAAAGGTAGTATCCAAATACTCTCTGTTTTCTGCATATAGTAGATGGACGGTGTTTTTTGTCTGATGAAAGATACTCCAGATAAGCTTCAATTTTTTTCGCCAATTCTTCTTTTCCAAAAGAATATTGCAGTTCCAGCCATTGATACAGGTGTTCCAAGTCCAGTCTGTATGCCTTAGCAGTTCGCTCATCCAGTCCTCTTTGTATAACCTGACTGGTAATAAATCTATTAATCCATTTATTAGAATTTTGATTTACTGCCATGAAACATGCCTCCTGTCCCGTTTTGTCATTGTGTGGAAATGATAAATTCTCTTATGCTATTCGATGCAAATTTCGCAGATTTTTAAAATCTGCGAAAAAGAAAAATAAGAATTATCTAACAAAAATAATCAAATTATACTCTATATAATTCATATCGAAGTAATTCTATCACATGTCAGAGAAAAATTCCACACAAATTTTTGAGTTTTTTTGTAAATAAGCGGTAATCCAGTAGAGAATTGGATGAAATCATGGGGTTTATGGTCAAATTTGTGGTCAAAATCCAAGAAAAAAGCCTGCAAATAGGGTTCACAGGTAGGAGCAGAAAGTTCAAATTCAGAATGCAGAAACATTCTGAATTTTTTTATGGTCAGATTTGTGGTCAAGGGATATGAAAAACCATGGATTTACCGTGAAAAAAGAGCAAATTTCGCAGATTTTAAAAATCCATGAAATTTTCTTATCCTTCTTCCCCTTTGTTGTTGCAAAACACCATATCTTCCTGCAGACAACAGGGGATGCCTTTTGGCATCCCCCTCTATTCCCTATTCGCTTACAAGCGGCGGCTTTTGATAAAGCTTTCGCTCAATCTGCTTCCGTTCTATGGCAATCTGCTTATGAACCTTTTCATCATCTGTCACAGCCTCAATCCGTTCCAATATGGACAACTGGTCAAACAAGTAACCATTGTATTCTTTTTCATTAATCGGCATTCTCTCATCTCCCCTCTGTTACCAAAAGAAAATATTACCTATAGAATCAAAAAGTCCCAGAAATGATCTGGATTCTCCTCCATCCGGTCCAGAATCAGAAATTCCTCTTTGGGAATCCGTCCTGCCAGATTCCTCTCCCCGTCATTGGGAATATCTTTCAGAATAACCTCCACTTCACCTCTGTAGTGGCCCAGATTGTCATTGACGATAACCACATCTCCCCGATGGAACATATCCTGTCCGCAGTCTCTGTGGGGAATGGATGCATCTTTGCAGCTGAGCCTCGGCATACTGGAGCGAATGAGGAATTCCGAAGCATCCGTCCTTCCGGCGTGATGATATTCCCTCAGAACACGAAGCTCTGTCTCGTTCAGTCCTTCTACGGTATTGACCGTGACTGTGGTCTTGGTCATATCCACCTCAGATATGGCCTTCAGTTCCTCCTCCGACGCATAGGCGTTGCCGATGAGGATATCATCAATCATCTCCGTTGCCAGAAGATGCCTTACCTGCAGATCAATGGGAAGTCCCCTGTCAGCTTCCACCGTGCACAGACCGTTATATACCGGCCAGGGACCATAAGTATTCGTATTGTTGCTGGACACGAAAGCAGCCGTGTTAAGCCCCAGTCCTTTCCACTTCTCATTAAATTTGTCAAAAACCGTCCTGCTCAATCCCGTATATCTCTCCGGATAGAAGTTATGGCACATGGTTATATTGTTGGGGTCGGCTCCATGGCGGATCAAATGGTCAACGCTCACATCGGAGCTGGCATTAAATTCAATCTTAATCCCCTGAGGATTACGGGTAATAAGCCGGTCCTCCAGTTCCCCGAAATTACCGTCCAGGCGGATAATATCCAAACCCATGTTCCCAAACACAGAAAGGTCATAAGGGGTAGCCCCCAGATGCTTGAACACATGAGGATTGGTATCCGCTGCCACTACATATCCCAGCTCGTGGGCCTTCCCGATAAAGTCTGAAAACTCAGCAATAATCTCCCCTTTCGGCTTGTCCACTGACAAAAGACAGGTAAAGATACGGCTGAAACCATACTTCGCAGCCAGCTTCATATACTCATAGTCCTTTTCAGGAGTTGAATGTTCCGGATATACGGATATTCCTAACTTATGCATACGCTTTTCCATTCCTTTCTGTTTTAGATTTTAGATATACGGCCCCCCCGCCTTCTGCATAAGAGACAAAAGGCAGGTGCTTCACCTGCCTTTACTATACGAAAATTAATTCTCTTTGTCAAGCTGAGGTGAAAATTCTTTTCAGCTTTCCGTTCCTTTTTCTCCGTCCGGAATCCCGGTCAGATTCACATTCCTTGTAACCTTTGCATCGTAGGTCTGAGCCTTGAGGATCTCCCGGAAGTCCACACCCGTGGCCTCGGACATGGTGTCAAACACCTGCTGCATCACTGTAGCCGCACTTCCTGACACCTGACTGACTCCTCCCGCGCTGTCGCTTCCGCCGCCGTAGATATTCACCTTGTCGATACTGGAAAGAGGTCTTGCGATCTCCGCCGCCATCTGAGGCATAATATTCACCATCATCTCGATAACCGCGGCATTATTATACTTGGCGTAGGCCTCGGCCTTCTTCTCCATGCCTTCCGCCTCTGCTAAAAGCTTAGCCTGAATAGCCGCCGCCTCCGCCGCGCCTCTGGCCTGAATACCGGCTGCCTCCTGCTCTGCAGCATAGCGGTCCGCAGATGCCTTGGCTTTCGTAGCCTCCGCTTCCTTCTCGGCCCTGGCCCTCATGGCCTCGGCCTCCATCTCCAGCTCATACTTCTTGGCCTCTGCTTCCCTCTGCCTCTTGGCCAGCTCCGCTGCCGCCTTCTGCTCCACGGCATAGCGGTCCGCATCCGCCTTTTTGTTGATCTCTGCTTCCAGAGCCTGCTGCTTAATGGCCACTTCCTGCTTGCGCAGCTCCGCCTCGCGCTCCGCCTTGGCGATCTGGGCATTGACCGTGGCTGTCTGGATGGTCTTCTCCTGCTCCTGCCGCTGGATCTCGTAGGCTGCGTCCGCCTCCGCCTTCTTCGTATCCGACTCCTTCTGAAGCTCCGCCTTCCTGATAGCCAGTTCATTATTCTTCTGGGCAATCTCCGTCTGAGCCATAACCCTGGCATCATTGGACGCTTTGTCAGCCTCCGCCTGGGCGATGGCGATATCACGGTCAGCCTGGGCCTTGGCAATCGCCGCATCTTTCTTGATTTTGGAAGTATTGTCCGCACCCAGATCCTTGATCAGACCGTTCTCATCCGTAACATTCTGAATATTGCAGGAGAGGATCTCGATTCCCAGTTTGTCCATGTCCTTGGACGCCTTGGACATCACCTGGTCAGAGAAGGAATCCCGGTCCGTGTTGATCTCTTTCAGGGACAGGGTTCCGATAATCTCCCGCATATTGCCCTGAAGAGAATCCTGCAGATCTTTGGTGATGTCATTGGCCTGCTTATTCAAAAAGTTCTTGGAAGCAAGCTTGATTCCATCCGCTGTGGGAGAAATACGCACTTTAGCCACGGCATCCACATTGACATTAATGAAATCATTGGTAGGCACAGACTGCTCTGTCTTGATATCCACAGTCATCTGCCCTAAGTACAAACGGTCCATCCTTTCAAAAAAGGGAATCCGGATGCCGGCCCGCCCGATGAGAATCTTCCCCTCCTTCTTAAGACCCGATATGATATAAGCCTGATCCGGCGGAGCCTTCACATATCCGCAGGTGATAACAATCAGAACCGCAATCACAATAATCCCCGGCACAATGAGCGGCATAATAAATTCTATCATACTTATCCTCCTCATAAACAAAATTTTACAACTACTTACAGTTTAATGTGAAATTAACAAAAAATCAATGGCATTTCTCTTGCTTTTTTCTTACAAACTCGCTATAATAAAATCAATTTGTAAGCGCTTACAGAATAAAGGAGTGATGAATTGAATATTTACGACGTTTCCAAACGTGCAGGCGTTTCCATCGCCACGGTTTCACGGGTTTTAAACGGCAATCCCAATGTCAGCGAGAAGACGCGGACAAAAGTCCTGGCCATTATGGACGAACTGGGCTACACGCCCAACGTATTTGCCCGGGGCTTAGGCCTTGGTACCATGAAGACCATCGGAATCATGTGCTCCGATTCTTCCGACCCTTATCTTGCCAATGCCATCTACCATTTGGAACAGCAGCTGCGCGGCAACGGATATGATTCTCTGTTGTGCTGCACCGGCTCTTCCCTTGAGAATAAACGGAGCTGTTTTGAACTGCTGCTTTCCAAGCGGGTGGATGCCATTATTCTGGCCGGTTCCAAATTTGTGGAACTGATTGATAAGGATAATGCCTATCTGATTGAGGCGGGAAAGGAACTTCCCATTATGCTGGTCAATGGCTTTCTGGATGCTCCCGGCATCTACAGCACGGTGTGCAATGACTATGGGGCGGTGTATTACGCAGTCGGAAGGCTGCTTGACTCCGGCAGAAGAGATATCTTATATCTGTACACCAGTCACTCCTACAGCGGGTTGAACAAAGTCCAGGGATATAAAAATGCCCTGACAGACCGCAGCGTCCCCATTCGGCGGGAATTAATCCGCCAGTGTGCCAAGGATTTGACAGCGGCCAAAGAACTTATGGAAGATATGTGGAATTCCGGCTTACGGTTTGACGGGGTTATGACCTCGGATGACTCCCTTGCTGTAGGGGCGGTGAAATTCGCCCATGCCAAGGGAATGGCCATTCCGGAAGATATCTCGATTATTGGTTATAATAATTCTATCCTTTCCTACTGCACCAACCCTGAGATCTCCTCAGTTGATACAAAAGTAAAGGAATTATGCATTACCACAGTGGACACGCTTATGAAAGTGTTTGACGGAGGCAGTGTACCGGCCAAGACCGTCATTGCCGCCGATTTTATACAAAAGCAAACAACTAATTTCTAATTTTAAGGAGGACCCTTCCAATGAAACAGTTTATGGACAAGGATTTTATGCTTTCCACGGATATGGCCAAAAAGCTTTACCATGATTACGCAGCCGGCATGCCGATTCTGGATTACCACTGCCACATCAATCCCCAGGAGATCGCAGAGGACCGAAAGTTTGACAATATCACCCAGGTATGGCTGGGAGGCGACCACTATAAATGGCGTCAGATGCGTTCCAACGGCATAGACGAGAAATACATTACAGGCGACGCTTCCGACAGAGAAAAATTTCAGAAATGGGCCGAGACCTTAGAGAAGCTTATCGGCAATCCTCTGTATCACTGGAGTCATCTGGAACTGCAGAAATATTTCAGCTACAACGGTTATTTAAGCGGAGAGACCGCTGAGGAGGTATGGAACCTGTGCAACGAAAAACTTCATCAGGATTCTATGAGCGTCCGCAATATTATCCGCCGGTCAGGCGTTACCCTGATCTGCACCACGGATGATCCGGTGGACACCCTGGAATGGCATGAGAAGATTGCTGCTGATTCCTCCTTTGATGTTCAGGTTCTTCCTGCCTGGAGGCCGGACAAAGCCATGAACGTGGAGAAACCTGATTTTGCAGCCTACATGGAGAAACTTTCCACTGTCAGCGGTGTGAAGGTAAGGGACTTTGCCTCCTTAAAGGAAGCCCTGAAAGTCCGTATGGCTTATTTTGCGGCTCACAAATGCTGCGTCTCCGACCATGCCCTGGAATATGTGATGTATGTTCCCGCCCATGAGGCTGAACTGGATGTCATTCTTGCCAAGGGACTGGCGGGAGAGGCTGTGAGCAGGGAAGAGGAATTAAAGTACAAAACCGCATTTATGCTGTTTGTCGCAAAGGAATACAACCGTTTAGACTGGACCATGCAGATTCACTACGGCTGCAAGCGCGACAACAATGCCTATATGTTTAAACAGTTAGGCGCGGATACCGGTTTTGACTGCATCAACAATTACGCCCCCTCCGCACAGATGGCGGATTTCCTCAATGCCTTAAGCGCCACCGATGAGATCCCCAAGACCATTCTCTATTCCCTGAACCCCAACGACAACGCCTCCATCGGTTCTATTCTGGGCTGTTTCCAGAGTGCAGGGACTGCCGGAAGGATTCAGCAGGGTTCCGCGTGGTGGTTCAATGATCACAAAATCGGCATGACCGAACAGATGACCTCTTTGGCTAACTTAGGGTGCCTGGGCAACTTTATCGGCATGCTCACTGACTCCAGAAGTTTTCTGTCCTACACCAGACATGACTATTTCAGAAGAATCATGTGCGATCTTATAGGCGGCTGGGTAGAGAACGGAGAATATCCGGCAGACATGAAGGCTCTTAAAAAGATTGTTGAAGGCATCTGCTACAACAATGCCGTAAACTATTTTGGATTTGATCTGTAGGTATCTTCTTTTTCACCCACAGATCCATGGAGAGTGTTTTTGTATCACAGGAGTATTCGCCAGTATGTGCTCATGGAGCGCACACTCAGACAAAGCAGTGCACCGGCCAAGCCGCGTGCACTGCTTTTTAATATATTTTCCATATGCTGATGTAAATTTCCTCATACTGTCCGTCCACATACAGATTCACCCCGGCATTGACACCTGGAATTTCATACCAGCATCCTTCTGATATTTCTTCCTGCCTCAGATAGGCAAGCACCTCATCCTTCAGCTGATTCCCATAATATTCATCTGCCGGAAGTTCTCCCGCTTCTACCAGAATCTCCAGCACCTGCACCATCAGTTCCACCGCCTTGTCCGGCTTTGTAAGAAAAAGGGTAATCTGGTGAAGTTCTTCTGTAGCTGTATCCCATTCCATGACAATCATTTCCGAACTTCCTCCTTCCGGGGAACTCAGATAATAATACCTCTCGGTGCTGTAGCTGGTCCACTGATCCGTACCATCCCCGAATATACTGTTGTAGGAATCAGTCTCCTCCCCCTCTACCTCATAACCCGCACCTTCTGCCATCTCCCGGAGTTTCCCTTCCAAATCGCCATATGTGACAGAAAAATGACCTTCGCTGCTGCATCGCTCCCCTATCCTTTTTACCTCATCTTCCTCCAGTTCGCAGAATTCTTCCTCTTTGATTATATCGGAAACCTGGTCGTTTGCCCTGTCGCTGTACCCCATGGAATGAACCACAGCCGCCAGAACCTGAACTGCCGCAAAAATAACAAATACTCCAATAACTGCTCCTCTAATGGGAAACGCTCCCCGACGGGCCGTCTTAGGCTGTCTCCTGCCATAAGCCCGATTCTCTTCTTTTTCGCTTCTGCCATGATACTCGCAGTCAGTCTCCCCAGGAGGGTGGGACTCATTCAGATAATATGTAATATCCCTTACATATGGCGACAGGATAATTTTTTTGCATACCTTACAATAATGGTCGGACGTCATCACCTGCTCACAGACAGGGCATATCTTTCTCAGCATGTTTTCACCTCTCACTCCGGACGTTTGACGTTCTTTCATTATCTTATCACAAAATTCCTTCCATTGAAACCATTTCACTGAAAATCCCGGATTTTGCGTATGAATTCCCACTGCTTCGCCATATATTGAAGAAAGGTTTCCATTTAAGGAGTACATATGGACTACATGGCTCAAATCA